>Ga0209085_1000011_pt1 | contig 136021 bp, 134 predicted proteins | sample C_131016_EF_Meta_FD_187310 | JGI IMG/M metagenome (GOLD analysis project Ga0209085, IMG submission 187310) | Freshwater microbial communities from Lake Croche, Canada to study carbon cycling - C_131016_EF_MetaG (SPAdes) (version 2) | ecosystem: Environmental > Aquatic > Freshwater > Lake... | reverse complement strand
ATCGTCGGTAATACCTCTTTCGGTAAACCACTCATGATCTTGCCCCTCCCATTGCTTTAACACATTTTTATTAAACCAAGGCAGGCTAGGTTTTTCCTCCACTGCTTTATCAGTCAACATTCGACTGATTTCTTCAAGAAAACCCTCGTTAGTTTGATTGGTTTTAGATGCAAACTGATGTAGCCAGTTGATTGCATCACCTTCGGTGCAATCGCGCACAGCCATAGTTAATGAAAGCAGGCTACCGCCACCACAAACAAAGCAATTAAAAACCCTCTTCTCTCTATTGATTGAAAATTTGCCGGTTCTATCGCCATGCTTGTGCATGCTCCACGGATCTGGGCATTGACCCCAATCCTCACCATTTTCGCTTCGACCCATTGGCTCAAAACCAATGGCGCTCTCAAACTCATCAACATCAATGGTGTTTACAATGTCAAAGTATTTTTTCACTTGCGTTTATTAGGAATAGTTTTAATCAGTTCTTCAACTTCTTTATCAATGTCAGACTTTAAATGACTCCCTGTTTTACCGCATTCGCACCAAGTCGTCCACTTTGACGTTCTTGTGTTTAATTGTGCATCGGTAGGATAACCACAGCGACGACAAGATAAAGCCAAATCGTGCGCCCTCTGTTGACGGTACTCACTCATCGTCAGTCACTGGGCCGATCATATCAAACCGACAACCGTGAGAAAGTTGAACTCCTACTTCCCAATTTTGATACGAATAATTACGAGAAGCAAGGGTACCAATTTGCAATGTATTACTCTTGCGCATTTCCTTACTTGCCCAAAGGCCAAGTGAAAGGGTTGCAACTTCTTCAATTGCTGATGAACCTTTGCCCTGCTGCATCTCAGGCATCTCACTAGCGTTCATTACTGAACGATTAAACTGATGAACAACAAAAATTGGAATCTGATCAGAGTAGTTACGAAGATCGTTAACTACTTCAAAGTAATCGCCCGTGTTGTTTTGCGCACCAAGGTTTAAACCCTTGCGATTTTCGATGTATTGAAGCTGATCGATAAATACGCATGATGCCCCTGCGTTAATTGCTCGCTCAACCATACGCTGAACTCCACGCTCACCCTGATCGGGTTTTTCAATTCTAAACTGGCCGCGTTCATCCATCAACTCAGATGAATCCTCAATAGCCCGCCTATCCTCTGGCATAAGAGAATTCTTAAGGTATTTCCAGTAGGGAACGTTTGCGGCCATGCAACGAAGGCGCATATCGCTCTCATTTGCAGGAAGCTCAAGTGAATACAAGTATGGAAAATGTTCATCTTCGGTGGTGATGTTATTCAACACCATCTTGATGGTCATCCAACTCTTGTAAGTCTTAGGAGCGGCAATAAGAAATGTAACACCTTGCATGCCGTTAAAGTGGTCATCCACTTCACGAAACCCAAGACTTGGACCGCGACCCTTAAGCGCACGTTTGTCATACATTGCCATTGCTCGGTGATAATCGCCTGAACCAAATACTTCGCCCCTCTTGAGGGTTAGGTCAGCAAGATCACGACCCGCCTTAAGCATTTCCTTAGACACTGCCAAGGGTTCGCTGTTTGCCATCTCTGCAAGGTTGCGAATAATATCACGACCATATGTACGAATATGGCGCTCTCTAAGTCGATTAATAAGATCACCGATAACCGTCTGCGGTTCAGATATGGCAATTCCAAATTCATCTTGAATTACTGCTGGAGTGGCATGCTTGCCGTACTCACGAATGTAATTCATCTGCCAATCAAAAACGGTTTTTACCGACTGATCTTCAATTAGGCCAGAAGTGATTTGTTCTGCCTGAATATAACCAATTGACTCAGGGATTGATAGATGATGAAGGATCTCTTCATCAAGATCAAGATACGGCGTGGTAATACTCATGTAATAGGTCTCGTTTCTCCGTTTGCAATGATTTCCATTTCCTTAATTCCGATTAGATTTCGCCTATCGGTTCCCTTCACTTCCTGCCTAATCTGCTTTGCAGACAACAGCGAATAAATGCGCGGGTAAGATGAGTTTAGCATCTCTTGGCTCATGTTCGTTGTCATTATTGTAGGAAGGTTATTATTTGTTCGATGACGAATAAGGGCTTCTAGCTGAACTGAGAAAAACGCCCTTTGCGCCTCTGAAAAAGGAGGCGTTACTTCATCAAGAATAACAAATCCTGATTCTCTAATTTTGCCCGCAATGTATTCAGAGTCCTGTCTATCAAACGCTGCAACCATTTCAATAAATGGAATAAAATAAACAGATTGACCCTGCTTGATTAATTCTTTACCAATATGAGTAGATGCAAAGGTTTTACCAGTTCCAAGTGCCGAACTATAAAACTCAATGCCAATACCCTGTTTAAAAAACTTTTCCCAACTACCAAGATATGTATCAACTACGCTTCTAGTATCTTCGCATCCGTCCCACTCGTCCCATGACAAGCGCTGATACTGCTCACCGATGTTTGCTACTAGATATCTTGCCCTGAGAGCGATTTGTGCGTCACATTCACACGGATACAATTCTCCCATGTAACGATACTCTCCGTTGGTTCTTTCTCTAACTCCACCAGAGCCGGGAATAACCTCTAGCTTAGAATCACAAGTTGGACACTGATCTAATGACTGCTTGCTTTTAGCAAGTTTGATAGCCAGATTGTATTCTTGATCAGTCAGATTCTTCAGGTTGTACGTCTTGTTCCTTAACGTTATTTGCATTAATTGTCTCCATTACCTTTTTCACTCTGTTGGCATTTACTTCTTCTAAATTTTGACCTTCGGATTCTATTTTTACCGTTGGAAACAAAGAAAATGTTTCAAACGCAAATAAAAGATTCTTATTTAATTTTTCAATTCTTAAATCTTCTTCTTCGTTTTTAAAAATTCTTGGTAAATGAAATATGTGATCATATTCTACAGTGTCAATATATAAACAAGATACAAATTTCATAAAAGCTTCAACTCTTCGAACGTGTTCTAATTTTTCCGCTTCGTCTAAAATAGAATTAAACTCGCTCTCCATTTGTTGAGCTGCATATGTCGCAGTTTCAAATACAGTACCGCAAGTAATGACAACATCATTATCTTCAATTGCAACTCTTTCGCGAGCATATCTACCTAGCGCAATATACGCATTTCCAAGATAAGTAGCGCAAAAATCTAAAGACAAATGCGTTTCTTTTTCTATTTCTTCTACATAATTATCAATAATTTTAATAGATTTATATTTACCCGTTTCCTCTAAAACTTTTTTTAAATCATTGGCAAGTTCTGTTTTTCCTGCACCTTGTACTCCTGCTAAACCAATTTTCATTTTTTATTTTCTCTTTCGATAAGTTCAAGCATCGTAACAGACGCTTCAATGTATTGTAATCTTTGATTAGAAATGCGCTTTAATTCTCTTGCTTTGCGAGCCGCATCTCTAATGTCAGTAGTAGTAAATTTTCGATCACCACTTGGATCTCTGGGAAAGTCAAAAAGACCTTTTCGTTCCCACCCCCTAAGGGTAACAGATGATTTGCCCAAAAAACGAGCAAGGTCTGTAACAGTAAAAGAAAATTTACCTGTCATTTAAAGTTCGTCTTCTTTTGCTTTCCTAGGAGCGGCCAGTTTAATAATTGGTTTGCCTTCATAAACGTAGTCTTGAATAATAGCAATCTGTTCATCTGACAAATCCTCTAACGGCCTAAGCTCGCGCTTTGGTTCTGGCACATGGGTCACTACATGATACAACGTTGGATGATCTTTTTCAAACCGTTCATCGTCAAACATGACAGGCCCAGAAACAACCTGCTTTTGATAAACCATACCATCTTCATCATTTACAAAAACAAATGGCATAAATGCAGGGTTTTCTTTGATTCTAACATCAAACCCGCTATCAGTTTCTGTTGCTGAAAGAGGAGTCCAAGCCGGATGTAGTTTTTCAGCTTGTGAAATTGCATCGCCCAAACTTGCTGCTGAAACAGCAACAATCTTCTCGGCTAACGTATTATGCTGTTGTTCTGCAATTTCAAAGAACTTTTTCCTATACTCATTCTTTGATCCATCCCACTTTTTAGCCTCTTTATAAGAAGCTCCAAGTTTGCTAGTGATATTTAAAAGTTCTTCGTTCATTTTACCTCAATTGCCCATTTAGTAGGTCCGCCGCATTTAGGGCAGATCATTTCTTCCTTTTTATCTTCTGTTTGTTTTACATCTGACTCAATTTCTTTCCAAGCACATCGATATCGTTGAGCCGCTTCTTGATGACGACATGAGCCGCGATATGTATATCCTGCGCATTCGCAAATGTGATCGTTTTGTTCTCCCCAAGGAGAGACCATTACGGTATAATACTGATCCTGATTACTGGATTCAATCCGAATGGGATACCACCCATCTGCGGATACGCAAATTTGATAAGGTTTGATTTCCATGTGAGTAATCTAGCACATTTGACACCATTTTGCAAGAAATTTAATTTTTATATCAACTTGGCTTGCAATCTTTATTCAACTGTGTTATCGTCGTTATAGCTGAGAAGCGGGCGTTGAAAATAAAGAGCCAATAGCTCGCCATTTTGCCAAACGTCACTTAACCCGTCAGATGGGTAGGTGTTGCTATCTGCTACATTGTGGATAGCAGGGAGGCGGTGTCGTCGTATGACGAAGGGCTACAACAGGGGTTATATTAATTAATAGTATTAACTCAAGCTTCCACTAAAGACAAACAGTAAACAAAGAATATAATCACTACCAAATAAAAAACTTAAAAGGAAAAAGTTATGAATCTAGGTAAAAAAAGTAATAATGTTTTATCATCTGAAATGAGTGATTTTGCTAATACCATTTATGAGCAAAAGTATGCTTGGAGAGATGAAGAAGGTAATGTAGTTGAGAATTGGTCAGATACTGCATATCGTGTAGTTGAGAATGTTCTTGGTGCTCTTGGCTATTCAACCGATAGTGAAGAATTTAATAAACTTTATGATTTTGTAAAAGATAGGAAATTTATTCCGGGTGGTCGTTATCTTTATGCTTCCGGTAGAGATCTTCATCAGACCCAGAATTGTCTTTTGCTTAAAGCAGAGGATTCAAGGGAAGGTTGGGCTGATCTTTTAGCTAAGTCGGCTATGGCACTACAGACTGGTGCTGGCATTGGTGTTGATTACAGCGGTATTCGCGCATCAAATACGCCTATTAAAAGGACTGGCGGAGTTGCTTCTGGTCCCATTCCTCTTATGAAGATGATCAATGAGATCGGTCGCGGTGTAATGCAGGGTGGTGCTCGTCGTTCAGCTATTTGGGCTGGCCTTAATTGGTCGCATCCAGATTGCGAAGAGTTTATTCGCATCAAGGATTGGCGTCAAGAAGTAAGGGACATCAAGGCTGTTGATTTTAATTTCCCAGCAGACATGGAATTTACCAATGTGTCAATTCTTCTTGATGATGAATTCTTTGCAGCTTATGAAGATAAGGATCATGAGAAGCATAAGCTTGCTCATCACATTTACCATCTTGGTGTTCAATTCATGGTTAAGACCGCTGAACCCGGATTTAGCGTAGACATTGGTGATAATGCTGGTGAAACACTTAGAAACGCATGTTGCGAAGTAACGTCGCATGATGATTCAGATATCTGCAATCTTGGTTCAATTAATCTTGCTCGTATTGCTGACATTGATGAAATGCGTGAAGTGGTCAGGTATGGCACCTTGTTCCTTCTTGCTGGAACTGTATATTCACACCTTCCATATGATAAAGTTAAGGAAGTTCGTGCAAAGAATCGTCGTCTTGGTCTTGGCGTAATGGGCGTTCATGAGTGGTTGCTTAAGAAGGGCAAAAAGTATGGACCTGATACAGAGCTTGGCGATTGGCTTGACGTTTACACTCAGTCAACTAATTTTGCTAGCGATTGGGCTGCTAAGCACAGTCTTAATACTCCCGTTAAAACCCGTGCAATTGCTCCTACTGGCACAATTGGCATTATGGCTGAAACTACTACTGGCATTGAACCAATCTTTTGTGTGGCCTTTAAAAGGCGCTACAAAGAAGCTAAGGCTAATGGCGACGACATTATTAATTACCAGTATGTAATTGATCCTACTGCCAAGCGCCTTATTGATGAAGGCGTAGACCCAGAGGCTATTGAAGATGCCTACACCCTTGCATTTGATGTTGAGCGCAGGATTGCAATGCAGGCATGGATGCAGCAGTATGTCGATCACGGCATTTCTTCAACAATTAATCTTCCGTACCCAATCACAGACCCAACAGAGGTTGCTGATTTTGCAGATCTTCTGTATGGCTACTTACCGCAATTGCGTGGAATCACTTGTTATCCTGACGGGTCAAGAGGCGGACAACCCTTTACCATCTCCACTTATGAAGAAGCTAAAGATAAGGTTGGCGTCGTATACGAGGAAGATGAAGCGAAGTGCGTAGGAGGCTTGTGCGGCGTTTAAGCTTAGTCTAACTATATAGACAAGAAGTATGGAAAGGTTCCCTTGCGGAGCCTTTCTTGTTTTGTATAATCAAACTCTTAATGTATAAGATGATTTTTAAAACGGATTCATAATGACTACAAGAAAATTTCCATTAAATTTTATTGGCACAAATTTTTTGCCGCCTACTTATTTAAGAGAAAGTTTTACCATGTATCAAATTAATCAATTAGATACAGCAATTATTACAAATGCAACAAATGACGGAAATAATTTAACTTACTTTGGCAGTAATAAATTTGCAATTGGTCAAACGGTAACAATTACAGGAATGTTGCCAATTGAGTACAATATTACAGGCACTATTGCAACTAGGACAAATTCACAATTTACAATTGCAAAAAATAAAATTACAACTGCAACGGCAACAAACGGAGCAGATCAAACCGTACTTACAGTGGCGAATTCAATTGGAATTACTGCAAATCAATTAGTTACAGGAACAGGTATTGTTAATGAAACTAAAGTAAAAAGTAATTACAATTATTTTTCTGGAATTTTTGTTCCTATTAACAATCCAACAAATTCTAGTTGGGTGTCTGGAGGAGAAGTAACATTTAGTTTTGTAAATACTTTTTCAAATACCACTCAAGGCGGACAAGCTAAATTAGTTTATAATGGTTCTCAAGTTTCTGACAAAATTCAAACTATTTGTCAATCAGCAACTGCTGGTACATCAATTGTAACCGTTGCAGATAAAACAGGAATTGAAATTGGCCAGTTTGTGACTGGTGTAAACATACCTACATTAAATAGTCAAGGTGAACCCACTAAAGTTATTGCTATTGCTAATAATAGCAATCAAATTACTTTAAATTCAAAAATTAATCAAAATATTATAAATTTAAATATTTATTTTTTTGATAAAAATATAGGTCAAAATAACATAGAATACATGGTTCATCACATGGCCGGAAGTGGAAATGAATCAGTAAGAACTTCTATGATGTGGAAAGATTTTGAACCTAATGCTCCAACTATTGTAAATGGAATTTTAACTCATTCAATAAATTGGAATAATGCTACCTTTCCTTTAGAAAAATATTTACAATTAGCAAGCGAAAGAGGTATTCAAGTTATGCCAAGATTTGGATCTCCGCCAAATTGGGCAATGGATTGGGATTATTTTATTGATAACAATAATATATTTTCTTTTAATGACCCTGAAACAAAAACTCAATTAAAAAATAAAGGTGTCAAAGTTTATGCAACGGGAAATGTTGGAGACTCTTTTATTATTGTTAATGATTTAAAAAGAGGATGTTTATTATTACCAAATATGGTAATTACTGGAGATAATATTCCAAATAATTGTAAAATAACGTCTGTAACGCAAATTGCAAATACTAGACTTGTAAGTATAGATCCAAATGAACCAAAAAAGATAACTGTAACTGACGGATCGTTTTTTTCATCAGGTCGCGGAGAATTTAAAATTTACATTGATGATGAAATAATTACAATTACATCTCGCTCAGGAAATGTATTAACAGCAAAATATCCCGTCCTTAAATCTCATTTAAATGGATCACTTGTAACAAGTTATGATCCAACTGACCGTTTAACTAAAAATAATTCTTGGAAAATTGGTTTAAATCAACCTCTGTCTCAAATATTAGATAATTATGTCATAGGTTCAATTCAAGATTATGAATTAAATAATGTTATTAATGGTAAAAGTAAAAAAATTGATATAAATCAAAATGATGTTTTTAAATTTAATAGTGTAAAAGATGTTGCAATATTTCTTATTAATTTAAAAAGAAAAGGAGGGTCACTTCCAAGTGATTATTATGATTTTGCCGCATTTATGAATATATTTTTAACAAAATTTGGTACTAATGGAACTTTTTGGACCGAATTAAATAACACTGTTAATTCAATAACCAGCGCAATTTCTAACGTTAATAAAAACGCTTACAGTCAAACAATTAATTTAACTTTTAATTCTAGTTATCCGACAACTTCAAACATTGTTGTTGGAATGACAATAGAGAGCGATGCTTTTGGTTCAGTACCATCAACCGCCCAAGACGGTAATAACTCGTACATTCCCCCAGATGCAAGAATTTGTTCTATCAATGGTAATCAAATTACAATTGATAAACCATTAAATAAATCAATGCCAGCGGGCGTTTCTGTCAAACTTAATTTTCCAAAAATGATTAATTATCAAATTTGGAATGAATGTGATAGCGCTGCTTACGGAGGCAAAAACTATCCAGCGGATTTTAAATTTCAAATTGGTAATAATAATAAAATTCACACAATAAAAAGAACTGGAATTAGTCGAGGGGCCAATTGGCCTTTTCATCCTAGACAATTGTCTCTTACAACTAATCGCAATCTTAAAATTAAAACTTCTATAAAAGATTATTCATATGGTTTTGAATTTAGTTTTCTTGATTTTGTTCAAACAGTTAAAAAAGAAATGCATGACGTTGATTCAAAGGCAAATGCGGTTTCAAATGCAGTTACTCAACCAAACAAAACGTATCCGAGGCTTCTTGCAGTTAAAAATGGTAAATACGCATACGACAAATTTGGAGTTAATAAATATCCGGGCTATGCAACAGATTTAATAGATCAATTTGTTACATTAAAAAATTTGTTTATTAAACCACAATATTATGGAATTCCAACAGCAAATAATTTAACTTTTCCAAATTTAATTTTAAGTGAATACGGTTATTCAACTGATAAAATGGCTATAAATAGTGCTAAAACCGAGAGTTTGCAAAATGGATATATAGATACTTTCATGTCTTGGCCTGACTTAAACAGTAATGACTATCAAGCCAGTTTTAGAAAATTAATTGATTTTAATCAAAATACTTTTTGGAAAATAGAAAACGCAATGTATTTTAACTGGGCAAGTAATGAAACCGCTTATGCTGTTCCAAGTAGTGTTTCAAATGATGATTCGGGAACGAATAACGTAAGGGGTATATATCGTTATAAAAACCCTGCATTAAAAACAGGCAGCATAACAATTAACAAAGGTGATACATTTGCCACAACCACCTCCGTAGTTCCAAGTTCGTGGACGCAAGGAACAATAATTTATAAATTATTTGGAGAAGACACTTCAGATTTGTCCAATTTTCCTAAGACAATTCTTCCTAATGGATCAGAAAGTGGATTAGAAATTGACTCTATTTCCGCTAATAAAAAAACCATATATTTTAAAATGCCATATTCAACCTCGTCAAACATTTTAATTAATTCAGCCAATGTTAATAATGGCATTGTTACTTACGTAACAAGATCCCCCCATTTTCTTATTACGGGTCAAAGGGTAACAATTAAAAACATAATCGGAGGTACAAATTTTAATATAAATGAGTTGCCTATAACAGTAACGGGTGATTCTAATACTACAACTTTTACAATTCCAATTTCTGCATTTGAAAATAATCCTCCTTCTGGCTCTGTTAATCAAAACACAGGAACAATTTCTAAGATTACAAATTATACGTTTCCTTATCTTGTTATCAATAAATCATCTAATCCCCCCACATTTCAAAATTTTACATCAAATTTAACTCCCGGTAAAACAATTCGAAACAGAAGTAAAAAATCACCATATAATTATACAACTATTAAAACTACAAATCAAAAAATATTATATAGTAAAACAAATTTAGAAAAATCAATTAAAATTGATAAAATTACATATAAAGATTCTACAACTGTAATGTTTACTACAGTTTCAGATCACAATATTAAGAGCTATCTGGATTTTGATCCTAAATTAATAACTGGCACTCATACAATGGGATTTGATACAACATTGATTGTTGGAATTCAAAATTCAGATGGTTCTATTTCTAATAAATTTAATGGTTTATTTTTAATTAATAAATTAAATGTAACAAATACTACATTTTATATTGATAGTTTTGAAAATGTTACTAAAACAGAAATTGATAATTTAATTTTAACTAATGCTGAAATTCAACTTTCTATACAACCTAAACTTGTGGCTCAAACTTATCAAGATGAGGCGCTTAATTATCAAGGTAGAACATAGACGATTTAAATTTTGCATTTTTGCCAGCATCTGTTACAATACAACAACTTGCTCAGGTGGTGGAACGGTATACACAGAAGACTCAAAATCTTCCGGCCAAGCGGCCTTAAGGGTTCGAATCCCTTCCTGAGTATTAGGGTCACCCATTGGTGTTATAATAGACACTGATGAAACCGCCTAATCTATAAATGAAAAAATGGAATTAATTTATAGACAATGATCCATTATACGCAAGCGGAAAAGCGTAGGTGACCCTCATTCCCCGATGGCGCAACGGCAGCGCAAATGACTGTTAATCATTAGGTTCTAGGTTCGAATCCTAGTCGGGGAGTTTGACTTGAAAATTTATTATAACTCTGTTATAATAGTACATCGCGGTGTGGAGAACTGGTATCTCGCTTGGTTCATATCCAAGAGGCAGAGGGTTCGATTCCCTCCACCGCTATTCCCCGGATAAGCTTCTCACTGAAGCTTACCGGGGATTATATAATAAAGCCCCCGGTTCGTGGTTGCCCCGCCGGGGGTTTTGTGTTATACTGATGGTATGAAAAACATTCCATCTACAAGTCTATTAACAGAATATGCTCCAATGTCTATTTGGGACGAGGCTACTAAGCAAGCTATGCGTTCTACTCATAAGAGACATAGAACCGGAGCAGTTGTTTTTAAAAGTGATAAGAAGTGCGAGATTTTAGCTAAGGGTTGCGCTCATAAGCATGACGGCGGTATGGCTATTGCTTCTGTTCATGCCGAACATCATGCTTTGCTAAATCTTCCTAAAGATCATCACAATGCAGACACCATTTGCATTGTAACTTTGACCAGAACGGGCAATTTTGCAACTAGTTCTAGGCCCTGTATTTCTTGCAGTCGTCAGTTGCTTGGCGTTGTTGAATCTGTCATTTATTGCGAATTCAGTAATGACGGTTCTTGGATTGTTAACAATGAAAGTATTGAGTCACTTGTTGCTAGGTCTGATGTTCAATGGGCTAAGTACGCTAATAAAATGACGGCTTAAATTTAATGTCCCGTAGTGTAAGTGGTAAACACGCCATTCTTATAAAGTGGTATTCTGGGTTCAAATCCCGGCGGGACTATGGCCATGGTGGCTGAATGGTTTAGGCACCCGACTCATAATCGGTTTTATACAGGTTCGAACCCTGTCCGTGGCATTACTCCCGACACTAATATTTGAAAGGAGGTAATATGGCAAAATTTATTGATTGGCTCCGTCATCTTACCAAGGCACAAGTATCATTTGGCTTTGGTATCGCTGTTGGTGCAGCAACATTTATTATCCAGTCTGGCGTACTTGGTGGCTCAGCCACTACAACAGCACAAAAGATCCTTACAACTGTTATTGCTTTTGCATCAGCAGTTGGTATTCGTTCAGCATTACCCCCCAAGGCATAGTAGGGGGTTTTCTCCTACTACCTAGGGGGTGATCCTTATCTAGCGGGTCCCGGCTTGAAATATAGCTGGGACTTTGCTATGCTGTTTTGCATGACGTATATTACTGGCACAAAACAAAAAATTGTTAACACTCATGAGGAAACCGCAAATTGCAGCAAGTACGGTTGCTCTATTCATAATCCCTCTGATCATAATATGAAAGATTGGCCCACTCATTGGCGCGATGATCGTGCTATGATGGAAAGGATTTGTGAGCATGGTGTTGGTCATCCCGACCCAGATCATATTAATTGGATATCTCGTAATGTTGGCCCTAGAGCCGCTAAAATTGAATCTATACACGGCTGCGACGGTTGTTGCAGAAAGGAAAATAATGAAGAAGAATAAGAAATATTGGAAAAAACAAGCTAAGTGTTTTGAAAATCAGTATTGGGATGCAGAATATGTTGTCGCCCTTCTTGAAGAACAACTTAGAGTACTTCGTCATAAAGGCGAAAGTCAAGCGATTGCTTTAGAGGCAACTAAAAGGGAGCTTAACTATTTTCGTCAACGTAATATTGGCAAGAAAGTTGACGTTAAAGATGCTTTCATGCCAGATGATTATTTTGATCAATTAAATAGTCCTTTTCATCCTTATACAAAGAAAAATGATATTCCTGTTGATGTAGATGAGGCAACTAAGGAAGTTATTAAAGAGTCTGCTACATTGCCTAAGTCACCAAACACTACTGGTACTAGTGGCTCAGGTTATATTTACAATACAACAATTGATTTTACTAAGCCAAAGAATAAGAATCGTTGGTTTTGGAATAAATAGTTTTGTTAAAACACTAAAGAACGGCAATTAATGAATAAGAAGCTATATCAAAACGAGGAAACGGAAGTTATGTCAACGACTGCTACAGACAAAGACGAACTTTCCGATCATCGCGTTTCAACATTTGAGGCTCTTGGATTTTCTAAGGAAGATTCTGAATCCCTTGCAAAGGCCAAGCATGTTGATGTCATTAATGGAAAATCTTATGAGTTTCCTCTTTCTTGGCACAAGGTTAATAAAATGCTTGAAGCGGGTTGTACTCAAGAACTAGCTCTTAAAATTCTTCTATAACTGTAACTTAAGTATTGAATCCTTATTATGAGTGCTAACGGTAAACTTAAAGATAGTGAATTGACCAATATCACTGGCGGGGGTCGCCTTCGCCATGACGCTGCTGATGCTTGGAACGCTTTTGCTCGTTATTGCAAGGAAGTCCATAATCAAAACGTTGAGGTTAATGATTCTTATCGTCCTCTTGGTAAGCCCGGTGATTGGAGGGCTAATCGTTGGAGCCAGTACGCCGCTTGGGAAAAATATCAAGCGGGAGGAAACCTTGCTGCTCAACCCGGTACATCTAATCATGGATTAGGTCTTGCTCTTGATGTTCCTTATCAAACTCAAAAACTTATTGCCAATTACGGATCTAATTTTGGTTTCAAGAAACAATGGAGTGATGCTCCTTCTGAGGCTTGGCATTTTAAGTGGAAAGAGGGTCATTATTCAGGAGTTGATAAGTATAAAACCGCTCCTATTATTAAGCAAGACGACAAGGGTCCTTACGTCATCCTTTTGAAAAAACTTCTTAAAAAGCATGGTTTTTGGCCCGCTCTTTATCCCGTAAATGCGGGTTTTGGTGGTCGTACAAGAGAGCAAGTCAACAAATTTCAAGCTGCTTATGGTCTCAAAGCCGATGGCGTAGTTGGTCCCGGCACTTGGAAAGTTCTTAATGGTCTTGTTAAAGCAGGTGCTTCTAAACCTAAACCTAAGCCAACTCCTGCTAAACCACCTATTCCAGCCCCGGTAAAACCAAAACCCAAGCCCGTTGTTGCTAAGCCCAAGCCAAATCCTAATGCTAAATATTTTGCTGATATTTATGCAGACGATTCTTTTAATGCCCCTCAATATAAACTTGGTGGTTATCCACTTATTGTTTTAAAAGCATCAGAGGGGGCTACTTTCAAAGATCAGGCATTTACTGCTCGTTTTCGTGAAGCAGGTCATGTTGGCCTTACTCGCTTTGTTTATCATTTTGCTCGTCCAAGCAATAATGGTCCTGTAGCAGAGGCAAAGAATTTTACTGATGCTATTAAGGCGGCTGGTAAGCTTAATCCCGGCGACCGCCTTGTTCTTGATTGGGAAGATCCTAAGTTTGAGGGCAAGAACGGCGATAAATGGGTTGCTGACTTTGTAGAGTCTTGTTATCGTTTTGGCTACACAGTTCGCGTACTTTATAGCGGCGGCCCATATATTAATAGCTCTATTACCAAATGGCCCGCAGATCACACTCGTAACCCTCTTAAATATTGGCATGCAGCCTATACAAAGAATCCTCAAGCAAACGTCCCAGCAATTGCCAAGCCCTATCTGTGGGCTTGTCAGTACACGGATGGCACTACCGGCAGCATTGAGCCTAAGCAGGCTCGCGGTATTGGCAACTGCGACATGAATTATTTGGTGTAATTATGGCTATTACTACTCCTAACATGGCTTTAACAGCTTGGAATTCTGGAACTGATATTTATGATTATAAGCAGCTTGCTTCTAATTTTATTGCCCTTGATCAGCATGATCATTCTCCGGGCAATGGCGTTCAAATTGATGGTAATACTGGAATTAAAGATGGAACTATTCCTCAGTCTAAGCTTGCTTCTTTTGCTTTTGCTGATAACAGTATTGACGGTAAAGCTCTTAAAAATAATGCAGTTACTTCTGAAAAAACCGCCGTTAATCCGTATTGTAAATTAACATTATCGTCTTATGATTTAACAAATTATAAAGGGTTTGCTATTACTGGGGTAAATTCTGGCACAGTAAACGGCTCTCCAACCACCGGATACGTTCAATACACTTACACCCTCAGTGATTTAAATAGCGCCGCTGGGATCACTGCAAAGAGTGAACATCCCGCCGTTGGCGAAATTATTTCAATTACAGGTATCAGCAGAAGTGATCAAAATTCTCCTGATACTGTAAATGTACAGTATAATGGTTATTATAAAATAGTTGGAGTAAATGCATCTACTTCCGGTGGAACCTTTTGGGTTGCCAGCGATAAAACGGGTTCTAATGGCTCCGGAACGTGGAGCGGCGGAGCCTCTGTTCCTTTGGCGCGACAATTTTTAGATCCTAACAATCAATTTGTAACAAGTGTCGTGTCAACGGGCTATAACGACATGGCTCAAAGTAACGGAAAAATTAAAATTCTTAAAAAGGGCATTTATGCAGTATCTGCTTCATTATCTATTAGTATGACAGAATCGAATAGTGCTACTCTCAATCACGATCAACAGCCCGGTAAAAATAATGCCATGTCTGTTTTAATTAGAGCAAATGCATTTGATACGGACCCTCTTACCTCAAATACTGCCGCCGGACAAGATAATACAAATATAGCAATTGGAACTGGCGGGTTTGAATATTCTGGCGATAGCTACCCAGTCAATGTTAATGGCATTGTTAATATGGATCAGGGTCAATATTTATCTTTGTGGTACAGAATTAAACTTGAGCCGCAAACGTCTGATTATACAATTTTTACTGCTAAAAGTATTAATTTTGCCGCAACATATTTGGGCAAATACGAATAATTTAAATCAATACTGCTATTATAATAAATAAAGGTTAAAGGAATTTTATGGCTACAGCACCCGGAAGTAAAACAACAAATCTTCAATTGCAAACTTGGGGAGCATCAAACAAGTTTGATTATATTCAATTAGCAGCTAATTGGGATATTGTTGACGCTCATGATCACACAGGCGCCTTAGGTCACGGCGCTAAAATTACAAATAGTGCTATTGAAGATAGCACAAATTCTACAACCGGAATAACCACGACAAAAATTGCAGACGGTGCTGTAACAACTGCAAAACTTGAAACTTATACATCTGGTTCGACAGGTGTAACCACGGCAAAGCTTGCAGACAATGCTGTAACAGAAACTAAACTTAAGGCGGGAATTCTTCCTGTACTTTCAACCACTCTTCCTACTTCAAATTTGTTTGATGGATATACAGTTAATTTAACTGACAGTACAAGTTCTCCAAATTGGGTTTGGAAAATGAGATATACTAATTCCGCTAGTAGATGGGAATTTGTTGGAGGATCTTGGAAACAATCTTCTTTAATTACTACTTCGGCAGCATTAAATACTACCTCAAGCGTTTACGCTAATCCTAGTAGTAATGGAATTACTATTCAAATTCCAAGTATTTTATCTACACAGACTGTGACCGGGGCGGTTTTCAGAATAGAATCTTTTGCGTCAGGAACTACAACCAGTGCTAGCAATATTGGTATGTCTTTTGCAGTTGGTAATAATAACGCATCGGTTGACAATGAGTGGTTACAATCGTCACCAGCAAATGGTTATTTTTCCGGGTTCAGGTCATCATTAATTACTTATAATTCTTCTACATTTCCATTTACAATAGGAGTAGAGGGTGGAACTGCTGGTTCTACAATAACCGCTCAATTTAAATGGAGCGCTGCCGCGTCAGTTACTCAGCACTCTTTATCAATTCGTCCTACTTATATTGATATTGCATAATATTAATTTTTATAAATTAATCACAGTAAAGGAAAGTTATGTCACAAACAGATGACATTATTAAAAGTACAGAACAATTAGCGGGATTTGCTCAAGATCTTAGCGACATTGAGGTTGGTCAAGTGGGCAAAATTATTGGCAGCCTTCAGCGCAAGTATGCTAGTCGTCCTAATACCCCAGAGGTTTTGGATCAACTTAGGGACGAAGTTATTACTAGACTTGCCGAAGAAATGGGTATCCTTGCAACTCTTGATCCAACACCCTGTTTTCATGGCGAACCACCAATTGTAGAAATCGTTGGTAAGGTCGCAGGTCATTCATTTAATAAAGATGGATTTGACCATGAGCGTAAGTATTGGGAAGTTAAGCAGGCCAATAAGAAGGGCGAGGCTTACCTTGGTCAAAAAGAAAAGTCTAAGGGATGAGCGAACTAGACTTAATCGGTCAGTTAGAAGCTAATTTCAATCGCAGGCATGTCGGCATTACAGAATTTGCCGAAAGTAAGGAGTTTTGCGGAAGAATCTTATATCCTAGGCAGCGTCTTCTTCTTAAGTTGTTTTTTCTTGAGGATTTAACAAACGAAGAAGAGCGCATTCTTGACCTCTGGATTGCCGGAGGTAGCATGGGCGATAACATTGAAATTTCTCCTAATATCAGAGAGCGAATTCAGTGGTGCAAAGATAACGGATACAAGCACTTCAGGGAAATTGTCCTTGTTGGTGGTCGTCGTTGTTCAAAGGGTTTCATTACAGGACTTTCTATATCTAAAAAAATATATGACACCCTTCAACTGCAAGATCCCAATGCTCATTATGGTATTGACGCAGATAAGGAAATTTACTTTTCTGTAATCGCTGCCGCTCAAGATCAGGCTAAGGATCAGCAATACGCCGACGTTTCGGGCATGATTAACTCCTGCATGGCGGTTCAGCGCTATATCAACAAAATGCAAGAGCTTGAATTTAGTCTTTATACTGAAGCCGACCTTCGCAAAATTTCTAGTTGGAAACGTCAGGGCCGCAAGGTCATGCGAGACACCGCTACAATCCGTGGTAAGGCACTTCCAGCTAACTCTCGTACAATTCGTGGTTCTGCCACTATGGTTTTTGCATTCGACGAATTTGCTCACTTTATGCAGGGCGACTCTGACCAATCTGATAATGAAGTATATGCTGCTGCTATTCCTGCCCTTGCGCAGTTTGGTACTGCTGGCATGATCTTTGCTAACTCATCGCCTTATTCTAAAGTTGGCAAGTTTTATGAACGTTATGAGAATGCTATGGCTACTGAAAATGGCAATGCCATGTCGCCCATGACGCTTGGTATTAAACTTCCTTCTTGGGCATTGTTTGATGGTTGGTGGGAAGACCCACTATACATTGGTCCTAAAAAGTGCGTTACTGTATCTCCTGATTGGGATGTTAATAAGCGCGTAGAAGGCTCTGATGAATTCTTTTATACTAATGAAGATCGTCAAGCCATTATTCAGATGCGAGAAGATGAACGTCAAGATCATGAAAAATTCAAGGTTGAGAGACGCGCAAACTTTGCTGAAGTCATTGACTCATATCTTGATGCCGCTAAAGTTGATCGTATGTTTAAGGGCGTTCCAATTGGTCAAAACGATGATGGTTTGATATATGAACCTTTAAAAACTAATCGAAATAGTACTAGTTATGATTATCAGTATTTTGCTCATCTAGATCCATCGTCTACTACTGCCGGTTTTGGATTTGCCCTTGGTCACACTGAAATGTTTAATATAGATGACAAACAAGAGGAGCATGTAATATTTGATATTATTCAAAGGTGGAATCCTGCTGATTTTGATGATTCAACTATTGATTGGGAACCAATATTAGAAGAAGTTGTTCAATTGTGTGGAATATTTCGTCCTGAACAATTAACAATGGATCAACATCAAAGTTCTTGGCCTATTTCTTATCTTCGTAAAACTTTACGTAATCAAGGAATAAGTACTAGAGTATTTGAAAAAACCGCCACTTCGTTAGGTAATTGGCACAGAGCAGAAGTATTTAAAACTGCTGTTAATCAAAATAAAATTCATGCTCCATACGATACTGCCGATTGTCAATACGCCAATCTTGAACTTAAATTCCTTCAAGAAATTAAATCTGCGAGGGTTCCAAGAGTTGAAAAACAAGAAGTCGGCCCCATTCAAACTAAAGATATTGCAGATGCAATGATGGAAGTTGTGGAAGCCTGTATTGGTGATTCTATGGCTAATCAAACAAGGGCAGACCTTGGTCAAAGTATGCGCATGGGATCGCCCGGAGGTTATGCCATGGGCGGCAGGGATAGCGCTACGCCCGGTCAAATAGCTCATTTTTACGGGCAAAGGCAAGGTGAACAATATTTTTCTGGTTCAATGGGAAGAAAGCAAAACCCCGTATCACCTACTAGGCGTTCTATTGGTGGAAAACCAGTTTCAAGAAGACTTCCAAATAGATAACTAGAAAATATACTGTAACAACATTGTAATCATTGAGATGAATTCAGAACCCACTTATATTTTCAAAAATGGTAGTGTTTACACTTATCAAGATGGAAAAATTGTCGCCTCTGTTTCAGAGGATATGTTCATAGAAGAAGAAGCTGCCCACCTTGCATCAGCAGAGGGCGCTACTCACGTTGTAACTCCTAACGGACTTAAGGGCAAGGTTCTTGGCCGCGTTAAGGGCCTTTGGGAAGATGAAGTAACTATTCGTTTTGAGAATGGTCGTATTTCTTCACTTCCTGTTAGCAAGCTTACTTTTTCTAAAGAAGAGGAAGAAGAAGAGAAGGATGAAATTGCAGAGCTTGAAAAGAAGGTAGAATCTTCCGTTTCAGTATTTGATGCTAAGACAATTGAAGATCGCGTTCGTGACCTTGATGCAATTAAGGTTGAGGCTTCGCTATTTATTGACTCAGGTCTTTCTGATACTGACCTTGCTCGCGTTGCTAATGTTATCACTCAAGCTAATTATGAGATGGAAGAGATCGGCGATGTTATTCGCGCTCTTGAAGAAGGCCATACTTCAGCTTACGAAGCTCCTGCTCCTTTCAGCATGCAAGCTGTTGAGCAGGGTGGACCTACTGGTGGCCGCGAAGCAACTTGGCTAGATCAGTCAATTAACGAAATGATTGTTGAAGCCAATTCAACCGATTATGCAAAACTTATGGATGAAGGCCCAGAGGCCTTTACCGCTGGACTTGACAATGAGACACTTGCGGACTCAGGTACAGTCCGTTCTCTCGCTTCAAATTGGATCCGCTCTAAGACAGCGGCTGCCGATGATGATGTTCGTGAGAAGTATGAGAAGGTGTGGCTTGCTCGCGTTGAAGAACAGCGTCGTGCAATGTTTGTAGAAGTAAAAGAAGAAATGCACAAGGAGGCATCAGCTAAAGAATTCACTGATTACGACAAAATTGGCGACGACTCACTTTTCCTATAATGCACCGCTCACTAACATCAGAATACCTGATGCGCTGTGTGTGCGGAGTCAAATGGGTGAATATGTGTGTCGAATTTCCGCCAAAGGCAGTTGTTTGTCCAAGATGTATAGTGGTTTATGAGCTTGACGCCTACGATCCAATTACAAAGAAACTAGTATTTAAATATAATGAGCGGACTATTTGAACATATTGAGATGTTTGACGAAGGCGATAAAGTCGCTACTCGTCAGGCTGTAGCAGTTGCTAATAAGCGTTTTAATGATACCTTTGCGAGTTTCCTTCGTCAGGCTTCATCTGAGAAAGAATTTAATGGCCGCCTTGCTCTTGTAGAGCAGGACATTGCTAATATGGCTGCCGATGTAGCTAATGAGTATGGCGGAGACGCTGAGAAGATTGCCAAGGCAGTCAGCGCAACTGTAAGGGCTGCATTTGGTCCTACGCCTCCTGCTGATGAAGCTCCAATGTGCGAAAATTGTGGCGGTCATGGTTGCGAGCAGTGCGATGACGACTCAGATGATTATCCAGAGGATGACGGTCCATTTATTGATAAATACGAAATGCCTTATATTGGTGATGATTGGGATTATACATCATCAAAGAAAACTTCTAATGACCCTATTTGGGACGAAGCCACAACTAAGTTTGTTCGTATGCATCCTGAAGAAGTTGCTCCCGGCACTCCAGCAGAGCAGATTCCTTCTGAGGCTTATGAAACTGCCAAATATCACATTGATCAGGACAAAGATACAATTTTAGCCAATGTAACATCTTATGATGTTGATTCTGTAATGAAAGCTATTGAGCAGTGGTTCAATCAGCATTTTAGAACTGCTTCTAAGGATCGTCCCGAGCACCTTAAAGCACAGGATGAGGTTCAACTTGCTGATGAGCATTCGCAGGTTTCACCATGGCTTAAAAAGCAGATTCAGGATGAGGATCAAGAAGACGGCGGAAACCTTCGCAATAAGGAAGCCGCTGCTCATAAAGTAGAGAAGAAGGGCGACAAATTTTTTGTAATTGAAGATGGCGACGAAAAGGCTGCTGGCCCATTTGATTCTAAAGAAAAGGCTCAGGCTCGCGCTAAAGAGCTTAACAATCTTGAAAATCTTGAAAAGAGTTCTTCTATTACTCCTGCAATGGCTCGCGCTCTTTATCTTAAAGAAGCCGCTCGCAAAATGTCTTATGAAGGCGATTGGGAATCAAATCGCAGTCCATACGATGTTTACGATCCTGAAACAAGAACTTATGGCGGCGGATTAGATTTAAACGATTATAGTGATGTTCTTGGTTCTTATGCAACTGGAGATTCTGGTGTTCACGACGCTTTAATAGAAAATCCCGGATTTGCAGATCTTAGAAAGCCAGAAAATTATGCAGGATTAATTAATCAACCATATGCTCTTTTTAATCAGCTTGCACAGGCAAAACCCGGTACTTACGATAACTTAGATTGGTCGAATCCTGAACTGGTGCAGAAAGCTGTTGTTCCTAACGTTAACGGTACTTTTGATATTAATACTAAATTGCTTGCTCAACAGGGTCAGGCTCCAGCCGCTCAGGGTCAGGCTCCAGCCGCTCAGGGTCAAACATCACCTGCTTCACCTGCTAAGGGAACCGGTTTTACATTCACTCCTGAGCAAGGCACTTATGGCGTAGGCGATGCTGGAAATCAGGTTAAGAATATTCAGACTCACCTTCTTCATTCGGGTTATGATCTTGGTAAGGAAGGTGCTGACGGTACTTTTGGCAATCAAACTCAGGCCGCTCTTCAGCAGTTTCAGCAGGATCGTGGACTTCGCGCTGACGGTACATTTGGCGCTCAGACTCAAGCCGCATTTGAAGGAAATAAAAATGCTAAGGATGTTGCTCCCGGCGCAATGAAGGTTAAAACTTTCTCTAGCGTAACTGCTGCTAAACCTGAAACCGGCGACTCCACGGAGGGTCGCGAATCCCTCCCAAAAGGCGATGAATCAGCTTTAGGCGGTCCTTCTCCTAAAATAGACAAGAAGAAGTGGAAGCCTAATGCTACTAATCCAGATGGTAATCTAAAGCCAATTAAGACAGAGGGCGACAATTCTCCTCATCCTACTCGTCACATGGATATTAAAGATAAGCCTGATTATCAAGAGGATACATTTGATACTGTAAAAAAGTACGATAATGATGTTTGGGAACGTCAAACGTTACCCAATAAGCGCGATCATGATTCGGCGGGATTTGAAGCAACTAGAAACATTCAAGAAGAAACTAAGGCAGCAGAAACTTTTCCTAATAAAAACCAAGCTAATCCTGTAACTAACGTTTCACTTCCACAGGCGCTTGCTGAAAAGCAATCTGCAATGTGGGATCCGGGTCGTCCGGGCCGCATGATTCTTGATGCTCTTGCTAATGAGTATCCAGACATTGCAAAGGCTCTTGATCAGGCAGAGGGCGGAAATATGCAGGCTATTCGTCAGCTTGTAAGAAGCGGTTTGCTTCAGCAGGCTCAGGAATTAGCTTTTTCATTACATGAGTTTGATCCAAATAACTACCCTCAACCCGATATTCCAGCCGAGATTGAACGAGGCGTAGCTCAGGGCGATCCTGACGCCGCTCAGGAATACATTAGAATGTTTAGGGAAGATGGCGGCGATGAATTAGATGCCGAAGCCACAGAGCCTGAAATTGCCCCAGAAGAAGATATGGAAGAAATCATTGAGCGCGGCGATGACGAAGGCGATAGGGTTGAAGTTGTTCATGAGCATGATGAAGAAGAATCAGACGAGCCTGACTCATTTGATGAGCTTGATGGGCCAACTGATGAACAGCTTGAGCGCTTTGAGCGCGGAGAAGAGGAAGATCCAGATGAGTGGAAGTAATTGTCCTTGCGGCGGAGATTGCATTTGCATTAAAGGTAAATAATTATGCAGCATTTTGCTGATGATAATTACGATATTGAAAAGGCTATTGCTCGCCATGAGGGCCTTCCCTTTCTTCTTAAAAGGGCTGATTTAGAGGTTGGGCGAGCCGATCTTGATCCTTACACTCCTGAGGATCAGCATTTTCGCCCTCATCCTAAACGCGATTCGGGACCTGCGGCAGCAGCGCCACCCCCACCACCGGGCGATCCTAATTGTCCTTATTGTCAAGGCGCTGGTTGCGAGCAGTGCGAGTTTAGCTCTTGCGCCAATTGTCAGGGTAGAGGTTGCGAAAATTGTTTACAAGATATTTATGATCGTTACAATGGTAATAAATACCAAAGCAAAAATAAATGCGAGTGTTGGGAAGGCTATAAGCGTGTTCCCGGTACTAAACCTTGCGCTCCGGGTTCATGCGAAAAATGCGATAAGCATAGCAAAAAATCAAGTGATTTAAATTCTCAACCTTTTGCTAATCCCGTCCCTTTAGCTGATGCTCCGGGTACTACACCCGGCAATAAACCCATCGGTGAAGTTCTTGAAACTGCCCCTAGCGCTGTTGGTCATGGGCCAGATAAAACTTCGTCTCAAGGCGATAAGCCTTCACCTCATGCCGCTCAAGCTGTATTTGAAGCTCTTGCAGGCGGCAATGAAGACGAAGCTAAAGAGCTTCTTAAGCAAACTGATTGTCCTAAAGGTTGCGAAACCCATCCCGAGGGCAAATGCAATCATGGGTTTATGAGCGCCGGTCGTACTCGCGTTCGTTACCTTGTTAGCAACGAACCGTTCGGTAAAGAAGATACGCACACCGAATCAGTAGAGTAATTGCAATTTAATATTAAACCTGCTATTGTGTAGAACAGGAAGAAGGGTCACAACAAGCCCTTAAATAGTATGGATAATACAGACAAGTTAAATGCGCAGGTAGAAAATCTCAAGAAACGCGGCGTGGCTCTTCCAAAGAACCCTGCTCGCGCTAAACTCGCAGCAGCCACAATGCATGAAATGGCTACTGCTACAGGCGGCCCGCTTAAAGCTGCTATTGGTGATCAAGCTTATGGTCAAACTCGCGGTCGTGTAGGTAAAACTCAAGTATCTCAAACTGTTTCTGAAATTGAGCAAAATAATGAGCTTATGAGGGCAATGGGCGATAGCCGCCGCCTTGGTCGCCGTGTTGCATCATCTGGTGGCGGCGGAGACGTTTATTCTGCCATCCCTCGTTTCTATGATCCGCTTGAATTTTGGGATCTAAATGGTCTTCCATGGAATATTGCAGACGAAGGTCATAGGCACAAGCTCCACAAGTGGCTTCGCCTCTTTTATGCAACTCATTATCTAGTTCCTATCCTTATTGACATCTTTACTCGTTTCCCGCTTGTTGGCATGGAGCTTGATTCAAAAGATAAGAAACTTCAAAGATTTTATGAGGATCTATTCCTTGATCAGCTTGATTATCCTGAGTTTTTGGTATCGCTTGGCCGTGAGTATTGGACAGTTGGTGAAGCATTCCCCCTTGGCTCTTTTGATGAAGATCTAGGCATTTGGGAGCGCGAAGAACTTCTAAACCCAGAAGATGTTGTTATTGAAAACTTCCCTCTTCTTGGTTCTCGCCAGATGAAGATTGTCCCACCTGATTATCTTAAGAAGCTTGCACAGACTAAATCTCCTGCTAAGGAGTTTGCACAGCTTGAAATGAATTATCCCGAGCTTATTCCTTACCTTAGGCGCAATGAGCATATTCCAATTTCTGATGTGCTTCTTAAACAGGTTGCTAACACTCTTACTGATTGGGATGATCACGGTACCCCAATTCTACTTCGTGGCCTTCGTACTCTTATTCATGAAGAGAAGCTTCTTGCATCACAGGACGCAATTGCAGAGCGCCTTTACTCGCCTCTGATTCTTGCCCGCCTTGGCATTATGGAACTTGGCGATGGTCAAGGTCCTTGGGTCCCCGGCCCAGATGAGCTTGATGCTTTCCGTGATGATATGGATATTGCCCTGTCATCTGATTTCCGCCTTCTTGTTCATCACTTTGGCCTTGAGGTAGAAAATGTATTTGGTCGTGAGCAGATGCCGCGCCTTGGTGATGACTTTGACCGTATTGAGCGTCGTATCATGCAGATCTTTGGTGTCAACCCATCATTGCTTTCTGCTGGCTCATCTTCACAGCCCTATGCATCATCTGCATTACAGGCAGAATTCCTTAATCAGATCCTTCGTACCTTCCAAGGTTATCTTAAGAAGCATTACATGGATCGCGCTTATGTTGTTGCTGAGGCACAGGAGCATTGGGAATACGAAAAGCGCGGCCTTCATCGTGTACCAGTTATGGAAGAAGTTGTTGAATATGATGAAGATGGCAATAAGCACATTGTCACTAAGCATAAACTTCTTATTCCTGATCTTGAGTTCCAGACCCTTGACCTTCGTGATGAAGCAACGCAGCGTCAGTTCTTCCAGAGCCTTCGCGCAATGGGTCTGCCAATCCCCGATCAAAAACTTATGATTGGCGTTAAGTATGATATTCGTGAGCTTGTTGATGAATACAACGAAGAGCTTATGTATAAGACTATTAATCAGCAGCAGGCTAAGGTTGAGACTTGGAAGGCTCTTGATAGAGCCAACCTTCCAATTCCGCCCGATCTTGATGCAGAGGTTCGCACCGTTATGGGCGAGGCAGCACCACAGCAACCTGCGCCCGGTGGCGCAGAGGGTGGCCCTGCTGGTGCAGGCGGTCCCGGCGGCATGCCCGGTGGCCCTGCTGGTGGACTTCCCGGTGGAGCCGGTGGCGGTATTGTAATGCCCGGTATGCCTGAAGGTCTTGGCCCAACTGGTGGCGGTCCTGCTGGTGTACCCGGTGGTGGCCCACCTCCAGTCGCTGGCAACGATTCTAACATTGGCAATGGGTTTGCTCCTCCTGCAAGTTTTGAGCGTAGACCCGGTATGCCCAAGCCAGCTTCAACTGCAACAAAATCTGCAAGTGATTTGAATATTGATGATGAACATGCTAAACTTGCACCTACAAGGTCTAGGATAGAAAATGAGACTGAAACTGTTCATGCTCTACCTAAGGCAAAAAACAAGAAAAGTTACAGTTTTGTAACAGAGGAATTAGAGGATGAATCAAAAGAACAGTCCGCTGGATCCACATCAAGCGAAGATTAAAGCGTGGACCTTAGAAGGTCTTAGCAATACTCAGCTTGCTCGTAAAATTAAAAAAGAATTAGGAATTAAAACTTCTGAGGCTAGTGTCCGTAGGGCAATTAAGCGTTGGGGTGTTATTAAACCCGATTCTGGCTTTGAGCAGCCTTATACTAAGGTTGATCAAGATCGCGCAATCATTGTAACTAGTGTTTACAATGACACTTACGACATTGAAGAATTAGTTGCCAGTCATAATCTTGATCCTAATGAATGGCAGATTGAGAAGCCCACTTTTACGATTAGGGAAACCGCTGATGGCGTAACAAAGCAGGCTAGGATTACGCTTACTCGCATTGAACCGTTTGATGCAATTATCCCTGCTCGTATTCCTAGCGACTACAAGAGGCCTCAGATCAAGAAGTCTAAGGGTCTATTTAAAAAGGGTGAGGGTAAGCCCGAGCTTGTCGTCTTTGTTGGTGACCAGCAGGCTCCTTTCCATGATCAAGACCTTCATGAGAAGTTCTGTCAGTGGCTTGCTGATTATCAGCCTAGTCGTGGCGTTCTAATTGGTGATACGATTGATCTACCTACGATTAGCCGTCACCCTGATACCCCTGAGCAAGATTCAAGTGTTCAGGAATGCATCGATATCGGTTATCAGATTCTTCGTGATTATGTAGAAAGCAGCGAGTCTACTAATTGGGTTAAACTTGAAGGTAATCATGACTATCGCCTTCGTAGGGCTGTCATTGATAACCTTAGGGATTTTTATGGTATTCGCCGTGGCGTTGGCCGTAATGAAATTCCCGAAAATCCTCTTCTTGATGTAGAGCATTTGCTGCGTCTTGATGAGCTTGGTATTGAGTTCATTCGCCCTGATGGTGATTGGAAGCATGCTCAGTATCAGGTGTCGCCTTATCTTGCTGCAAGGCATGGTTGGGTAGCTCGTAAGGGTTCTGGCGCATCTGCGTTGGCAACACTTGAGCATCTTGGTTATAGTACTGTTGTTGGTCATACTCATCGTCAGAGCCTAGTCTATAAGACTAAGCATGACATTGATGGTAAACCTTCAACGATTACTGGTGTTGAAACAGGTTGTATGTGTCGTGTTGAAGGAGGCCTTGGCTACGCTGTGGCTCCTGACTGGTTAAATGGTTTCGCAACTGCGCGAGTTTGGCCAGATGGTAAATTTAAAATCGATCTAGCCACCTATGTTAATGGTGTGCTGTATTACGGAGATACCCGTTATGAGTAAAGTAAAGAAGAAGGACAATCCACATACACGCAAGCAGTCAGTTTGCGTCGTGGTTTATGATATGTCAGGCGCTCCAATTTCGGATGTTGTCGCAAATGAGATTGCGGACAGCATTACGTATATTGCGCAGCGTGAAAAGTACGCTGTAAGCGTTACAAGAGCATGAGTGCCGAGGCCACGCCGCTGGAGATTACAGTATCTTCTTCAGTTGGCGGTAAGGTACAAATCATTAAGTTTGAGTATTCTGAGGATTATCACTTTTCGCAGTCAGAGAAGTGGTCAATTCCCGAGGATTGGACTGCCGAGCAGGTTGCTGCACTTCGCAAAGAGAAGCAGCAAAAGCTTGACGCCGATCTACAGGAACTTGCTCAGGCTCGCGTAGATCAGTTAATTGAACAAAAGTATGGAGCAAACAATGAGTAAAACAAATGATGAGATTACAGAAATTGACCCGCAGTATGTAAGCGATATGCTTGGTAGCCTTGATGCTAGGATGCACAAGACTATGGAGGATCTTAAGGCTCTTATTGAGCTTGTTGCAAAGATGCACGTTGATCTTTACATGCATGTTAATAATGCCTCTGAGCCTACGGATGTAGAGGATACCGTTCGATAATGAAGATTATTGGTATTCATGGCTCATCGCGTAGTGGTAAGGACACCATCTATCAAATTCTTTTAGAAGAATTCCCAACGATTAAGTTTCAACGTCAAGGTTTTGCAGATGCCCTTAAGGTTTCTGCTGCCTTGGCTTTGGGCCTTGGGGGTCCAGATGATAATGATGCTAAACTGATTGCAAAGATGGATAGGATCAAAGAGTCAGGTCAGGTTAAGTCGCCTTTTGGTATGATTTCTGGTCGTCAGTTCCTACAGAATTACGGAACGGAGGCTCATAGGAATATGTTCGGTGAGGATTTTTGGGTTGATGCTGTTATCCCAGATCCTAGTTTTCCTAGGCTAATGGCTAGTGGTGTTATTCGCAATGCTGACGTTCTTGTGATCCCTGATGTTCGTTATCAAAATGAAATTACTCGCGTAGTTCAGTCCGGTGGCGAGATCTGGAAGGTACGCAGGAATACACGGGACGATAAGACAGGTCATGCTTCTGAACAAGATTTAGATGCCAATTGGGATCTAGTCATTGATAACAATGGCACTAGAGATGAGCTTCGTGGAACTGTAAGAAATTGTTTTAATCGTATCGCTGATGAAATTATTAATGACAAAGTTATGAAGGCAATAGGTTCGTGAGTAAAATAGATGAAATCCCACAGGTATCAGTTCTTCTTTCTGATCTTGAGATTATGCGGGCGGCACTGTCGTCAGCTTATTATCAGAACGAGACAATGGACCTATCAGAGCAGTATCGTAAGCTTAACAATCGCCCACAACCTAGTCCTATGACAAAGGCACTACAGGGTGCGGTTGCTAAGGTTGAAAATTATATTAATCTTGCTATCATTGCAGATGAAGAAAACGAGGAAACAGATGAGTAAACTTGAAGGCACAGATTTTGTTAAAGAGTCGGCGTTTAAGCAGGCGGCGACTATTGCTAGTCAACTAAAGCTAATTGAGGATGATGAAGATCTAGGCAAGGTTATTGAGCGGGCAGAGCGTATTGCTGCAACTTCAGACCTTGACCTTGAAGGCATTTATCGCAAGCTAGATGAAGCTTTGATTCATAGCAACAATTTGCAGGCGACTAGGCTTATTGAAGAAGCTAGAGATGAGGTTTACCGATGCATGAGGTAAATTTTAAGGATTTTGCCAAGAGCGTTTTTAAGGGATTGGCTAATGCTATTAAAACAGACATTGACGTATTCCTTATGACCTTTGCTGGATTACTTTGGCCTTTTAAGGTTACAAAGGGATTGTCGATTAGCACATTTCTTTATGTTATGACTCGTAGGATTGATGGCCCTCTTAAGGCATTTATGTCAATTAAAAAAGAAGAAGTCAATAGCATTTCTGAAGTTGCTAAGAGGTTTGCTGATGTCTGATTCAAAAAATAAAATCTTAATCGACTCCTATGTTCAGTTGAAGGGCGAGTTTGCTGATACCGATTTTTATCGTGGTGTATCAGCAGGTTCTACCGGCTGGGTAAAGGATCGCAAAGTAGACGATGGATTCCCAATGATTTTTATTACATGGGACGAAGGTCATCCAAACTATGCTGGAGAAAGAGACAAGTGGGTTTTTGAATCGCACTTTGAAGTTCTTCATGACGGCGGTAGCACAGCAGAGGAATATATTGATGCAATTCGCAAAGCAACAGACCTAGCTTTATCCGGCGAAGCCTTTATGATGTTTTCTCTCAACAAGAAAACTGACGACGAAAAAGATTATTATAAGGTTTCCGTTGTCGGTGAGTATTTTGATATTGAAAAGATGAATATGATTGAGGCTGAAATTATTAGTGTTGCCAGCAGCATTTTTGATGAATACGTTGCAGAGCAATTAGAAGAATTGTATAATCAAAAAGAAAATAAGGATGAAGATGAGTCAGGACGGTAGAGGACAAAGAATCACTAAGGTTATTCATAATGATAAACCAATTAAAAACGAAGTTGATTGTCCCTGCGGGGGCAAAGTTTATGCAGCGCCTTATTCTAAGTATGCTCGCTGCACTAATGGTGAGAATCGCTGCACGAAATGTCTTAGACCGGCTAGAAAGTTTGGTAAAGGCTTCACTTGTGGAGTCGGCTGTGAGGAGGCAAGTCGTGCCAACATGTAATGGTTGTAAGTCTAGTCGTAAGCGTGAAGCGCGTGATCCACGCGAGCTTGTACGCCTTCCTACAGAGGTAACTCAAAGCGAGGTATTTAATAATAAAGGCCTTCCTGTGTTTTTATGCCCCGTTTGTGATGAGCAAGAACTAGAGATGGCACTAGCCACGCATCAAAAACGCATAGATAATATGTGATGGACTGGAATCCAAAATTAATTACGCCGGGTGAGATTGATGCCTTTAAGGTTGCGGCTGCGCAGGCTTGGGCGGATGATACTCGCTACCCACGATGGATTAAGAATGCGTCAGTGGGCGGCGGCCAATGTTATGTTACTGCCGCTTGGCTTCAACAGAGGCTTGGCGGCTTTATTGGTAAACGTAATGGACACTTTGCTTGGCTTAGTCCAGATGAGTCATATATTCTTGATATCACTGGCAATCATTCAGGGAATCCTGTTTATGCCAGCAATGATGGTTACAAGCCATATAAGCCCGTTTTAAATAAAAGAACTCAGATCTTTAGTAAGAGAGCTAATCTTATTTTTAATAACTTAGAGACCGCTTTAAAGGTCTCTAACGACAGCTTGACAAGCGATGCGTTCCCCGGTGAAGAACCACAGAGGCAAAGCGACAACGATCAGCAGTATTGGCATGATGAACCAGCCATTGATGGTTCTGATGATCCCGTTCGTACATACAACTTCTTTTATGCTAATGGATCATTAGAAATCTCTCCAGAAGATACGTTTAACCATGATGATCTTGCCCGTCATTTAAATATCGGCAATGATCATTCTGGCCCAATGGCTAGCGGTTCAGTTACCGTATCTAATAATGAAGCAACATGGGATGTTTACTCTAATGTAAACCTCAAGTCAATGGCTCGTATCTTTAAAGATTACTCTGATCAGGTTGGTTGGAAGTGGAATGGTCTTAAGGATATTCATGGTCAAGTCGTAAGCAAGAGCTTAGAGCCAGCCAAGCGCCCTGTAGTGCTTAACTACGTTTGGGCTAATAATCATTTATACATGGGTAAAACCTCTCATGCAGTCCTTGCTTTAGAGGCCGAGGGTAAACCCCTTTATGGCACCATTGAAATCATTGGCAAGAAGGCTCGTATCAATCCTGCTTACACAACCGTCTTACCCCAGTTATTTGAGTGGGCAGGCGATCAGGGCATTAGACTTTACGGTTCTTCAAATAACCTTATTCAGCGCAATGAGACAATGGAGCAGGAGGATCTTGGTATACCTAGTGATAAAAGACCACCAATGAATCCTGTAGAGGGCGAAGCAGAGGACGATACGCCAATCAATTCAGAGACTGAGCTTGGTGTTCATAAGTGTCCTATCTGCGATGAGATTTTTCCCGATTGGCATTTGTTTAGCGAGCATCGCAGGGAAGAGCATGGCGATGATGGCGAGGTTCTTGAGGATGGTAAATTTCCAGAGCTTGACATGGATCAAACTAACCCACCACACTTCACTGAGCAGCAGCCAACTACGATGCCAGTCTATGGCATGACAGAAGCTGCAAGGGTTGACGGCCCATTTGATAAATATACTAGAGCGTTTGGCTACACTGATGACGATATGTTTTATGTAGCGTATCTTCATGGCTCACCCGTTGGCTATGCTGCTGTCAGGGATGAAAAGCTAAGGATGATCTATTCAGCAGTTAGAAACCGTGGAGTGTTTTCTGCATTAGAGCATCAGGTTAAAAGGCATCACCCTTACTTAGAGACTCACATTGCGCATGATTGGGAGGCCACTGTGCTTCGTCGTCGTGGTTGGGTTAATGTAGATGGCAAGACATGGGTTCATATGGCGGCCAGAGAGCCTAAGGATGTTCTTACAGATCCTATTCCGTTTATTTACGATATCCCAGCAGACACGGTTACAGTCGGTCACCCCGGCCAGCGCACATCAGATATCCCCGGCAAGTTTACACCCGCAGGCATTGTGGAAGGTATGTATGAACCGGGCGGCACAGTAAACATTACAACCATGACCACTATGCCTTACACAGTAAATCATATTTTGACATTATGGTATTATCAATACCCAGAGTTTAGTGTTAAGAGGATTAACCTCCTTGACGCTGAAGGAAAGAAAACTAAGTTAGCTAATGAAACCTCATCTTAACGCAAACGGCGAACCATGCCGTTGTGGATTTGGAAAGTTCCAAGATCCATATACTCCGCAACCTCTTCAAAGAGAAGCAGGGGCAAAGCTCGATTGGCTTCGTGAACGCGAAGATAAATTCTTCAAAAGCGAAGAAGGGCAAATGGCATTTCAATGGCTTGAAAAGAAGGTTGAAGGTAATGAAAAACTTGACCCTTTAGCTCCGTGGATTTGGAGAGAATTAAAGAAGGGCCGAATCCAGCCCGAGGAGCTTAATGCTTATCCTGCTTTTCTTCCTCATTTAGCTGACTGGTTTGCCTCTAATTCACCCACTCGTCGTGGCGTGGATATTATGCAACTTACTTATGAAGATGTTATTTCTAAAATGGCAGAATGGGATGCCGAGCTTGCATCAAAGATGGATGAGGCTCAAACAGAGGGTGGCACCGTTGTAGCCAAGCTTGATGACGGTTGGACTATTCGACAAATCACTAACGCTAACGAGGCTAAACAAGAGGGTGAAGCTATGGGTCATTGCGTTGGCGGATATGGCGGTCAAATTCAAAATGGCCACACGCTTATTTATTCTTTGCGTGATCCTAAGAATCAACCTCATGGAACCATTGAAATTGATCCTGTCGAAGTAGGATATGATTATCAATGGGAAGATGACGAATATACTGACGAACCCGACAGGCATGATCCTAATGCTTTAGAAACAGCCAAACGTAATGAGGCAGTTCTTAAAGAACTTAAACGAGACATTAAATTAATTAATTTTGTTGGTCATGATTGGGCGGCAATTAAAGCTTATAAAGACACTGGCGTTAGCAATGAGGAATTTGGAAAATTTCTAACTAACCTTTGCGAAGCCAATAACCTTGAGTATAAACCACTAGTGCAAGTCGTTCGCGCTTTTCTTGAAGGTCGTAGTAGGGATGAGTTATCAGATGAGACTCTCGCTAATCATTTGACAAGAGTTACCCCTGATGGTGGCAATGTTGTGCAGATTCAAGGCAAAGAAAATAAAATGCTTGTGCCTAAGTATCGTGAGATGGTTGGCGACTGGTTGATTAGCATGGATAATCCTCCGGGTTATGAGCGCACCGTTCAAGAAATTTGGATTCCAGCGCCAAAAACCGTGCAAGAGTTACAAATTTGGATTAATCCACAAGACTTTGACGAAGAGAACATTGATTACGGCAACTCTGAATATCAACATGAAAAAGTTACACCTACCCGCAATTGGGAAGATTATTTCCCAGATGATCAAGAACATGGATACTTGCATGATCCCGATGGCGAAGGCTATTGCACTAAATACGATAGAGAATTCATTCGTCGTGATAATTGGGAAGAAATTATTGACTATGCATTTAAAAGTTTAAGGCAATGGGGATCAACAACTGGTTCAATTGATAAATTACCCGAGCTTGCAAAAAAGGCAGATGAATTTACTCCTGACCGCATGATGTATCGAGACAGATCGTATTACGATGATTTTGTAGCTGAAGTAAATGATTATATTAAAGAACAACTTTATCCAGAGTTTGAAGCTCGTTATTACGATCCTAACAGCTACCTTTCAGAAGCTCAGCAATGGGCAAGAGTTCCTGAGTTTCGTTATGCAGATCAGCTTCTGGGTCACAACTATATTGATCCTAATGAACCTGATCCAGCTAAACCCAATCTTGATCAAAATAAGTTATTTGGTCCTATTGCTCCAACGGAAGATCAAGAGAGAGATGTGCAAAGGCGTATTGAAATGCGAGAGCGTGAAGGCATTGAGGTTCCCGGAGAAACAGAAGGAGAACAAATACGCAATGTATGGAACGAAATTGCTACAGAGCAATGGGAAAACAGCACCCTCGGTCCAAAAGCAGACAAAATTGTTCCATGGAGCGATCCTGAAAATTATGATAATCAATTAGGTCGATTTGGTAAGCGCTTCCTTAAATGGTTTAGAAGGAAAGCTAACATCCTTGATGAAGTTAGCGATCAGCTTGATCCAAAGGTTTGGGATGACGCTTATGCCCCTAACCCCGTTTTGCGCCCAGAGATCAATAGCTGGGTAACTAATTTTATTATTGAAGCATTAGATCACAATGGTTATACTCACATGGAAGATTGGCTTGAGCTAATTGTTACAGGTAGCCTTACAACGTATCAGTATTCACCCGCATCAGACTTTGATGTTTCACTGTTTGTTAATGCCGATAAGTTTCCTGAGTGGTCAAGGGCAGAGATGATTGCTATTATGATGGACGAGTGCGATAACATTCCTGTTCCGGGTACCGGTCACCCACTACAATGCTATGTAGTTGCAGAGGGTTTTGAGAAAACCGATCTTTACAAGCCCGGTCTTAGGTCAGCATATGATCTGTCAACTGACACTTGGATTGTTCCTCCAGAGAAGGAACGCTCTCGCAATGTAATTAAAGAAATGAATGAAGTTCATACGATTGCTCTTGAGAATGCTGATAAGATGGAGGGACTTATTCGCTACGAACCATTCAAAGCAGTTCAATACTATAATCAACTTCATAGAAGAAGAAAGAATGACATGGAACAGGGCAAGGGCGACTTCTCCCCATCTAACATTTCGTATAAGATGATTGAAGAGCGCGGCCTAATTGATCAGATTCATGGCATCATGAAACAATATAACATTGATTAAATTTCCTTTTTATGTAATATCCGATACTCACTTCGGTCATAAAAACATTGTTAAGTATTGCGACAGGCCCAAGTATCATGAAGAACTAATGATTGCTCATTGGCGCAAAAAGGTAAAAGAGAACGATGTAATTCTTCACTTGGGCGATCTGATGATGGGAGGCGATGAATACTTTCATTATTTCAAGTCAGAGGTCGCTCCAAAACTCACTGGCAAAAAATATATTATTCTTGGCAATCATGATAAACGTAAATATGATTACGACAAGCTAGGCTTTGAAGTTGTTAAACCATTTAAAATGGAATACAGGCAGTATGAGATTAGCTTTGACCATTATCCTAAGCTGTTTAAGTCCGAGGATGAGCTAAAGATTCATGTGCATGGTCATATTCACAACCACGATTACTCAAGAAACGAACCAACTCGTTGGGGCAACGTAAACGTGTCTGTAGAGGTTATTAATTATAAACCGAGGAATATTGCACGTTTGCTAAATAAAACAATTACAAGGGATCGTAGCCTGCTTAAAAGCAAGGGCTTGACTTACTACAGGAAACGAACAGTTAATCAGTGATGAATAAAGACGTTTCATACATCCGCGAAGTTATTGCCTCTGTTAAACCCCTACCTGCTCGCACTCAGAAGATCGGCAATTCAATTGTTGAATGGTGGGAGGGTAAACCCGGCGATGCTGTAGTCATGGCTAAAGAGGGAAGCACCCTTGATAAGATCCTTGCTGAAAAGATTGTAGCTGCCCAACTAGAGGGTTTTGGATACAAGCGGGCAACCTTTCACTTTGCTGAAGGCGACCCTGCTGAAATTCTTGATAAAGAAAGAACTGAGCAAGAGCAACCAAGCAGAGGTTTTGCTGATGAAGATGAAGGACTTAATGCTAGACAGCGCGAGCGCGTTATTGAGCGCCAAGATAACTGGAACGACCTTGTTGAGAAAGCAAAGCGACTAGTCAATACAGGCCATGTAACAGTTATAATTAATGACCAAGATCATGTTGTTGGTACTGTTATTGGCGATCATGGAACTTATGAATCAACCATCATGCGCCAAGACCCTGCTTCGCCCGTCATTACAGGATGGCATTGTGAATGCAAGTGGCAGCAGTTTGCTTGGCAACGTACTCGTCAATGGAAGATTTATGAAGGTCGCCCATGCTCTCACGTTCTAGCACTTTACTTTTTATCTAAGATGCTACCAGTGCAACAGGTTGAAGAGGCAATGGTTACTGAGCTTCCACCACAGGCACCAGTTGGCCCTGTTGGTGAGCCTAGCCCATTTGCTCTACCACCCGGCCAAGTTGGACCCGGTGGCACACCCGGTGGTATCGTTCCCTCTGTTCCTGAGGGTGCGCGTGGTATTCGACAGCTTACACCATTTAAACCAGAAGATGTTGGTGCTGTGTCTCCTGATGAACTGCTTGAGCAAAGGCTTGGCCCACTTGCGCCTCAACAATATGATCGTCCTGAGACTCAATTAACTCCAGAAGAAGAAAGATTCTTAGGATTTGAGCCACGGAAAAAGATACAAACTCCGCCATTAGAACAACTTAAAGAGCAGCAACGTCAACAGCAGCAGTATACTAGGCCCGGTGAATCACCTTACGGTCAAGCATCGCCTCCCGGTACTGTGTCTGTTCCTCATGCTCGCCAACCAAGTGAAAGAAATCCATTTGGTAGCATTTGGTCAAATACTTATAATGGTCATAGGATGGCTGCCACACCCGGTTGGTATAATTATAAAAGCGGTGACACAATTACACTAGCTAAATCTGTTATTGGTGAAACTGAAGGGCCAAGTAATGCTATCGGCGTAGGTAAGTTTGTAGAGGTGCCAGCGGGATCAGTTGGCGAGGTTTATGTTCAAGAACGTAACGCAAATCCTGCACTTGCATACGTTGAAGCAATCTTCCCATTGTCAGGTGGTCCAAAAACACCTACGCATGTCAGATGTTTTTTAGATATGACTGATATTGCTCCACCAAAAACAAAAAATAAACCTGATGAGGGAACAGAGCGCCGCGATCCTGATACGAAACCAAGACCGTTTGGAACTTAGAACTTAGAGTTCTTTAAAGGCTTGTCAAGAGTATAACCCTTGACTACAGTCCAAAATTCGTATTCGTCCCTAATTACAGAGAACAAAACCCTAAAGGGTAATGATCCCCAAAACAAAACCTCTGATAGTTTAAAGTTTTCCATTTATATATTTAGCCTGTGCATAGGTTAATTTAGTTAGTGGCTGGTCCCAAGCGGCAGCCTTTTCTTTTATTGTTAAAGATGCTGTTTTTCCTGTACCATTACAATTTGCGCAGTTTTCCGTTACAACACCACGGTCATCAGTAATTTGAATTCTGCCTGAGCCACCACAATTTTGACATTCTGCACCCGGCTCTCTTTCGACTGGGTTTTCTTCAATGTACCAACCTCTGGTATTACACTTATCACAATTTAATGAACCTATATAACCACGACCATTGCATTTTGCGCATGTTACAGCGTTAGGCGCGTATTGAGGGTTCATACTTGCAGGCATCATTCTTACGCCGCCGCTTGCATCCCAATAATTTGGCATGTCCGGAGCGATATCTTCATCGTGAATGCCAATTCTGTTGTATGGTAATTCTTGATATGAAATTTCTGGCGCTTCATCTGGTTTAAATCTTTGCATGTATGCTTCTTCTCGCCAAAGAGTAATTGGTTTTTCCACCTTATTTGTTTTTGGATTGGTGTGCATTCTGCGCCATGTATCATAAAATCTACATATTGGATAGGTGTCAAAGAAATCATCATCTGATCTTTCTTCAAGTCCCATCAATTCCCCATCTCTGATAAATCCTTCTTTGTTTCTATCAAATATTTTATTTGCTGCCGTGACAAAATCTCGCAAATGATAAGGTGGCGCAAATTCACTCATCAAAGCATTAATAAGTTGATACGTTCCAACATTTATATGCGACTCTTCAAAAAATTCGTCTGCAATAAGATTCCATTCTGGGTCTCCGCGTTCAATATCGCAATCGTCTGCTAATGTTTCCCCAAGTTGATCTGCATACTCCTCAGCCGCCTCTTCAAGATGGTCTATTTGCGCCATATATTCTTCTATTGATTCTGGGTCTGGCATTTGAAGTGTGTGTAATGTTTCGTCTTCAAAATCTTGGAACCAAGAATTATCTTCCGAGCCTTCGCCACCATTTGCATCATCAAGTCCCATTGCCTCATTAAATTCTGTTACAATATCTCTAAATCTAGCGTAGGAGTCTTTAGACTTACCCTGAGCGTGAGCAAATGATCCATCAGGGTTATAATGCCATGTAAACTTAGGAATGCCGTTTTCATCTCTTAAAGAATAAGCAGCAATAACATCATTTTCAATGCCCTGTGCATACTTTTGTTCATCGCTGCCAATGCAATGACCTAATACTTCACTTTCAAGTCCGGCGTCTTCCATGGATTTTAATTGATGAACGGTCCAACCTTTAAAGAATGGATCTTGGACTCTATAAACAACGCTTTCTGGGTCGTTTAATTTATCAGCAAATTGTTTCTTAAGGCCTTCAATAGTTTGTAATTCATAAAGGTATCTTTTATGCCTATGTACAGCGTCTGAAACTTGCGCCACTGACATATCATTGAGATTAATCTCAAACTTTTTAGTTAATCTATTAAGAAAGTCCTTCATGTTCTCTTCAGGCACGGTACCATCGATTGTATCTATGGCATTATCGGCCTGCATTTCTCTATATGTAGTCATCATATTCTCACGAAGATCGCGTTCATCAACTTTTAGTTGATCGGCCATAAGTCCTAACAAATCATCGTTATACATAGGAGAATTAATATCACCATTAATTGTTTTGTTTCCCCGTTCGATGCGATACTGAATGTATTTCTCTGACCTATTAAATGCGGCCCTGACTTCCTTTTCTGTCCTGCTGCGACGAGCAGGTGCGTTGGATGCATTAAACCAATTTGCCCAATCCTCTGGTTTGATCTTGGCGTAATACTTATCTGGTAATTCAAAATTAGATAGGTCTGGGTTTTCTTCTCTAACAGTGTCGTCTATTGCTTGCACTGCTCTATACATTGTCGTCGTGATGTAAATTTTGCGAGAATTAATTTTGTTTCTTTTGAGTAAGTCCTTCAAATATTCTTCTGCGTCTTCCGTTGCACCGATTTGTTCCAATATTGCATCTGATCCACCAATCCAAGTGGGCGTACCCTCAGGAATCTTCTTTAAAAGATCAATAAGGTCATTAGGACCAACAATATCGCAGTTAATTACTACAGCATCAATGTCAGGGTTATCAACTGCTCCGTAGGTATCATCTACTTGATACCCAAAGCTTTCTAACCTTGTCTTCCAATAATCTGATTCGTAATTCTGCTGAACACTAATCAATGATTCATGTTTACCAGCAAGTGCCATCTTCGCCTGTTGAACAGAGCTAAATTCCATAGTTGAAAAGCGACCAAGACCATACACTTCTCCATCGTCATAAGTAAACGGTTTAATGTCTTCTGTTTTGATTTGTTTTACAATCCATGGCACCATGCCTTCAAGACCGGGAGCCGGACCTCGCCCGAATTCACCTTGCTCACTCAGACCGTGACCTGAAATAAGTTTATGTAGATAATCAAGAATGGCTTGACCTTTTTCACTGCGCATATGCTTCTGATCTTGATTCTTTACTTTACGAACAGCCTGTGATGCTGTGCGTCTGTTGTTTGGTGATTGACCATAAGCGCAAGTGCATGGCTCGCCCGTGTAAGGGTGGAAATGAACATCAAACCCTTCATAAGTTTTAGAAGATTTCAACATGTTTTGAATAATAGGTGTGGCTTCTTTTGCCTTCTCTATTACATTTGAACCATAAGCCACTACTTCTTCTCTGCTGGAAGGATAGATGTCATGGGTCTTTGCAAGTTCTTCGGCAGCCTCGCTATGCTCAGCTAAAATTTCCTCTCCTCTTCTAATTCCATCGCCATCTAAAAAGTCGCCGTTTGGTGTCTGAACCATAAAGTGCCACGCCCCACCGTTTGGTCTTTCGTCAATTTTAAAGATTGGCCAACCTGTTAAATCGTGTGCTGCAAGAGCAAAGGCTGCGCATTCCCCCGTTCTCCAACAAGGATCAATTGCGGAAGTTTTAAGTCGATAATCAATCTTGGAGATATCAGCAATAAGATCAGGCGATGTATCCTTAGAGAACCAATTGACCGATCCATCTTCATTAATATCAAATGGGATGCCTTCTGTAAAATCATGTACGGAATGAGTCTCAGGCAATTTGTGTCCTGTAAGGTATTCATACATATCAGGATGCTGCGGCTCGCCTTTCTTGTTCACTGGCCAAGTGATAAGTTTACCGCTATTGAGCATAAGGCCGCGACCGCGACCACCAGCTACCCAGCTAAGATCATGAGAAACCTTAGCTTCAATCGTTGATAAGTGAAGTTTCAATTGGTCGGTAAAACTAAGAGGGGTCATGTCCCACTTTTTCTTTGCCATAAACAATTGACCTGATGGCTCTTCATGAATCATTGCTGCGGGGTTTGGAATTCCACCGTTCTCGCCCCGATTTTTCAATCTTGTTTCCCAATCGGGCATTGTGGCTCTAGCCTGCATCATACCCGTTCCATTACAGGCCCGACACGTTGCGCCAGTATTAGGATCTCCTCCAGCTCCACCGCAAGACAGGCATTGAATTTTTGTATGTAATGGCTCGCCTCTTCTGTTTTGTGGATTTAAGCCCGCAGGAAGAATGCCGTTAAATGATGCTAAATCTTCATCGCTTGGAACAGAGAATCCCCAAACGTTTTCTTCTTCTTGCCTTCTTAATCTATCTAAATTACTTGGCGAAATTCCTCTAGGATCTTGAAATTTACCCGTAAGCGGATTTGTGTGTAATTTAACCCACTCTTGGTAAGCCTGTATTTCTGCATCGTCTTCTTCATCAAGATCTGCTGTTTCTAAATACCTTTGACACTCTTCGTAAAAATCTCCAATCTGAAATTGATTATGAAAAACTGCGGCCCATTTGTTCAACAAATCTAAGTTGGTTTGAAAGTCTCTTGGAGTATTAAAGTATTCATAGGCTATATCATCCCAATGAATTGAGCCGGGATAAATCTGTGTATCATCGCCAATAATAAGACCTTCATCTTGTGCCTCCCTTGCTGCAAGCTCCCAACAATTATTGTCCTCGCCATATTGAGCTTCGTATTCTGCAAAACTTGTTACATCTGACAATTGAATTTCAAGTGCTTCCTTTTCCTCCTCTTCCTCCTCTTCCTCTTCTTCCCGCTCTGGCCTCCAATGCTCCCTATTTCTATCGTAACAATCTTCACCAGTTTCACCTCTATTATAATTATAACTACCATTATCGTAGTCATCATCTAAACCAAGTGCTTGATTAGCAGTAGAAATCATTTCACGAATAAATGGGACATTTACCTTGTAGTAAGGAAAGTCAGTTCGCCTTCTCTCTTCTGCATATCTTTTAGAAGAATCCTCCATAAATGCCACAGAACCATCGTCTGTGTTATATCCCCAAATTGCATGACTGCCTCCAAATGTATCTCTCAATACATAAAGATCAAGATAACCTTTATCAAAAGCTTCTAAATAACCGCTTTCTTCGTCTTTAATACAATTGCCCTGCCTTATTCCTTCTTGCTCAACTTCATTTTCGTCTTCTAATTTAGCAACAGTCCAACCAACCCATTCAAGGTTAGAGTCATCAAATGTATAAACGGTGTTTTGATTTGCTAAAAACTTAGCGTCTTTTTCTTTTTCTTTAACCCACTCATGATGCCTCATCCCCTGACGTATTAGGTCAATAAAATCAAAAGACATCCAATCAACATTTTGTCTATATGGGCCTTCGCTTGCATTAACATAATTAACTATGAACTCTAACTCATCAAAATCAATTGGTGTATTTCCACCCGGATACACTCTTTCAATGCCCGTATAATATGATCGATCTTCGTTTGGATTGTAAGTAAGATTGCCTTCTTTGAACTGTTTAACAATCCACGGAACAAGAGTTTTAGCTCCCTCTAGTATGGGTTGAGGATTCTCGCCAACACCCTTAATAAGAGATGTTAAATACTCAATGAGGGCTTGACCCTCTTCATTTTGAAGAAATGAAGGCGGACTCTTTGTAATTTCTTTAAACTTGTAACCTGATGCTTCTTTAAAGAATCGCTCGCCATCTTCATTGGTATTCCTATATGCACCAAATCCACAGGTGCATGGCTTGCCTGTAATAGAATCAAAGTGAACAATGTAATTGTCTTGTTTCTTTTTACCAAATTTAAGTTGCCCTGAACCCTCTTCCATGAGCTTTGCGGCAGGCTTGTTTTTGCCCGTGCCATTACAAGCCCCGCAACGCAAATCAGTATTTTGTAAATCTTTTCTTCCTAAAGTTCTTTCAAATTCAACAATAAGACGGTCATGAACACCATCTGCTTTTAATTGCTCAACCTGTTGTTTAAGGTGTTGAACTTTGCTTTGATCGACGCCTGATCCTGCACAGGACTGACACTTGGCGGCATCTGATTCTGGATCAGGAAATACAACTTTATTTCGTTCATCACCATCACCCCAACATTTATCACAAGTGACATAACCATTTGGAGTAATAAGACGACCAGACCCACCACATTTTTTGCAAGCACTGGTTTCAATTACAGGTTTGCCTTTTCGATAAGCAGGATTTAAACTTGCTGGAAGTTTGCCGCCCCACTCAGAAATAAATGTGTCCCAATCAGGAAGTGAAAAAGCCCACGGACTGTCACTGAAATTTTCACGAAATTCTTCATAGTCATTTTTGTGCCAAGCGGTATTTGCCCATGTTTCTGGGTGTGTATATTCGCCAGTATATGGATGAGTGTGAATTTTTTTCCACTCTTTATAATCATTTACATGATCTTGATTGCGCTGATTGGCTTCTACTTCTGGGTCTGATATTCTTCTATCTGCTTCTTGAACAAATTGATCCAAAGCAAAGATAAGACGATCATCACCATCCATAATTTTTATAAAATCATTAAAAGGGATTTGTTCATCAGATAGGTTTCCGGTAGTTGGCCCGTTAAACAAATCTCCGACAATGGACCTCCAATCAACGCGACCTTTTATAACTTCCGAAACCATATCCGCATCAATATCTTGTTCATCTGCGGATTTTGCAACTAATTGTTTATATGCATCCGAATCATCGTTTGAAAATTGAATTAAAAATTGATCTACTGTTAAAACATCGGGCAGTTGAACATCATAATTATCTTTGTGGTATCTTTTTTGCATACCTAAGGCATCACTGGCTTCATTAATCATATTTCGAATCCATTGATTATTTACTTCATAACCTACCCAACCTTTGCCTCGTTTGTTATAAAGTTTACTAGAATCTTCCATAACCGCGATTTTGCCATCGCGGTCATAAGCCCATAGCGCATGACCCAACCCTTTAGGATCCCTTAATACATAAACAGTTAAATCGCCCTCTGCAACTGACCTTTGATAGCCCTGCGCCTCCTGTTGAAAACAATTGCCTTGCTCAATGCCAACTCGTTTAGCCTCACCAGCATCAGGATTAAGTCTTGTAACAAACCAGCCTTTATGGTCTGGATCAGTAAATTCGTAAACCCTCTCTTGATTTTTAACATCGGCTTTGCGCATAGCTTCTGCTTCGCGCTCTCTAACCCAATTTCGATGGCGTTTAGCTCTTGTTTCTATTTCGTCTGGAGGTAGCTCCATCAAGTTTTCTTTTTGATTACTTGGCGCAGTTTTGTGTGCCATGCATCTATCGCACATTACATGAGCTTCAACCTCCGTATTCCACTTTTCTCCTTTTCCCTTGCACTCTGGACACTCTACAAGTTTGTTTTGATAAGGAGATCCTTCGGCATTAAATAAATCAGCAATATTTTCAAGGCGTCCCGGCGACCAAAATTCAAAGTTTCTTTCAGAAACAACGCGCTCAAAACCGGGTCTGGTGCTGCGACGACCCGATTCAAAATTAAGAGTTCCTTTTTTCATTTGACCGACAATCCACGGAATAACTTTTTTGATTCCGGGAATCGCCTCTATTGTTTCTGTATTACCTCCAGCGCCTACAACCTCTCCGCCTTCGGCTAAAGCAACAACATAATCTCGAAAAACCCTGCCATTTTCGCCTTCCAAATTCATATAATAGCTTTCTGGAAGCTCGCCTCGTTTAATATCTTTATACTTTAGATTGGCTTCCTTCTCTAAGCCATGCGTCTGACCAAATCCGCAGTAGCAAGGCTCACCTGTATAATGATTAAAGTGCAGTGCGCTATCTTCTGTTGCGCTTGTCTTAATATCATTGCGTCCATCATAAAAACGATTATCTTTACGATGAAGAAAGGCAATTACAGAACGATCTGACTTGCCGGTTCTATTCTTAAAACCTTCGCCACGATCATGGATACCACCTGTAGGTGTAATATAAAACTTAAATACGACAAGATCAGTAGCGCGAATACGCTGGTACTCGCGGTCAATGTCATCTGTATAGTCTGGGCCTACTGACCATGTGCGTATGCTATAGTCAAGCAGGTTGAACGAATCTGGGGTATTCGTTCTAGCGTGGATATATCCGGCACCGAGTCGCCCCGGTGTCCAATCATGATTATCCGTAGATTCTTTTTGAAAAGAGAAATCCCACATTACTCACTCTGCTGTTCATCAAAGGAATCAATTTTAGCTTGGATTCCTTCTAATGCACACACCATTTTACTTAACAAATCCTCTTGTTGTTCGAACATCTTAATTAATTTTTCGCCTAGTTGCGGAGCGGCAAAGCTCTCAAGCGACCTATATTTTTCTTCCCAATTAGTTAATTCGGTCTTAAGAAAATTGTTTTCTTTCTCAAGGGCTTTGACTTGAGCTTCCAAAGAATCTAATCTTTCTCCATATGATACTATAGTTTGTTGATTGGTTTCAATTATTGTATCTTTTGCCGTTAATTGTGATTTTACATTGATATTTTTAATATAAGAAAAAAGAGCATAAGATCCCAAGCTTGCGCCGATCAATTCAAAGATGACGAGAGGGGTGGGTTGCCCCATAAAGCTTGAAAATGATGCTAATAACATAGGTATCTACTATTTAAGGTTCGGAATCTCAATCATTATCACGAAGCCACGGAAAATCGTGCCAATCATTCTGCATTAAGGCAATTCCCGCAACAAACATAACGAATCCAACTGCTCCGTGATGAATTCTTTTATTGAGAATCCAAACTCTTTTTAGCTGGTTGTCTATTCTCAATAAACTCATTGTATTAATTAAAGATTTGTTTTTCTTATTTTAATAAGATTAATCAAGCCAGAATCATATCGAAAGGTAAAATCTTGGTAAAATCCTCTTCAATGATGAAATAGCTGCTACACTCCTGTTCAGCAGTTGAATACAACAAAACAAAGGAGCAGCAAATGGCACACGGAATTACAGACAAAGATCAGATGTTCTCGGTACGCGAAATGCCGTGGCATGGTCTTGGTAACGTACTAGATCAGTACCCCGGTTCGATCAAGGAAGCACTAGAGCTTTCAGGTCTTGATTGGAACATCATTCAGCGCCCTGTTCATCAGGAAATTATTACCAACGTCGGTGGTCAGAACATCACAACGTACCCAAAGGTAGACAATCTTTGGATGAACGTCCGTGAGGATACCAACGATGTAATGGGTGTCGTAACAGAGCGTTACAAGCCAATTCAGAACCATGAGGCATTTGCTTTCATGGACAATCTTATTGGCACAGATATGATGTACGAAACCGCAGGTTCCCTGTACGCAGGTAAGAAGGTATGGGTACTGTGCAAGATGCCTGATTACATTCAGGTTGCAGGTGACGATGTTGGGCAATATGTATTTATTGCTAATGCTCACGATGGTAAGTCTGCTTGCCTTGTGTCTGTTAGCCCAATTCGTATTGTTTGCGCAAACACTCTTGGTTGGGCTGTAAGCAGGGCCAAGCAGGGTAAGCGCACCTACACTGTACGTCACACAGGTAATATTAATGCAAAGCTCCATGAGGCTCGTAACGTCATGGGTATTACCATTGACTATTACAAGCAATTTAAGGATCTTGGCGATCAGTTGGCTCTGACTTCTTTTTCAGAGGGCCGTCTGCGCTCTGTTCTTGATGAGCTTTACCCTGTTGAGGGCAGCATGGGTGATCGTGCTGTAACTAATCGCTCAGTTGCAAAGAATGCAATCATGGCGATCTACAGGGGCGAAGGCGTCAATGGCGACACTACAGGCAACGCACCGGGCAGCAAGTGGTGCGCAGCTAACGCAATCGCAGAGTATGCCGATTACGGTCGCAAGATGACTAAGCGTGGCTCACAAATGGCGCGTAGCTTCGATGACAACGCACTTAAGCAGAGGGGCTTTGAACTCGTCCTTAACGCTTAAGTAATATATTGAGGACTCCAGCCAATGCCCGTCCCCATTGGCTTCGGATATAAAAGACAATACTCCCCCGCTGCGTCCTCCCTTCCTTTACTAAGTCTTTACTTAAAAAGTAATCAAGTGTGCTAAGGTAAACTTATGACTATGAAAACATTGCATTGCCAAGCAGGGAACCATGAGTGGCAGAGAGCCGCACAGCGCGGTCGTTTACCTCTCAACTGTCCCGAACATACAGAAGAAAAAGTAATCACAGGCACTTCTGCCCCTGTTACCATCACTGGAATCCAAGCGGCTCACGCTGCTAAGGCCAATAAGAAGTCTCAGGAGGAACAGGAGTGGTCTGAACGGGTTGAGTCTGTTATCCGTGACCCTCGCATGACCGTGAGCGTCCCCGATAGGTATTCCACTGACGCTAGGCCGCATACCGTGTCCAAGCTGCGCTATATCCAAGACCAACTGACTAATCACAGGGCAGAACGCTCTCACAACGACCTTGCTGATCTTGAGAAGATGCGAGCTAAGATCATGCAAGACCCATTCTCTAGATCAGGACACCTTTACTAATGAAAAGAAATATCAAAGATAAATATACATGGGTTGGAACCCTCGTAGCTATTGTTTTTGTTTTGTTTGCGGGTTGTGCGTTTGGACAGTTTGCAGATCAGAGGGTGGCAGAGAATACCCTTGTGACCAATGGATTTACTAATGTAAAACTTATTGACCGCGATTCTATATTTGTTGGATTCAAGGGTTGCGGCAAGGGTGATACAGTCCTGTTTACTTTTACAGCAAATAATCCAGTTGGAAAGAATGTCACTGTGAAGGTGTGTCAGGGTTGGCCTCTAAAGGGTGCCACCATTCGGGGAACGTAGGTTTTGCCAAGTCTTTACCCAAGCGGTGAAACGGTTTGCTATGTTGTATTCAGTTGTTGAACACAAAACAAGGAGAAACACAATGACTACAAAGACACTTATCGGTCAGGTCGCGGTAGACTCAGGCCAGATTATGATTATTGACCCCTGCTACATCAATGCAGACTTTGTAAAAGAATTTGACACTAGCACTAAGAATAAGCCAAGTTCATCATACGAAATGAATTACGATGGTTGCTGCAACGCAACTCTGAGTAGCAATGGTTACGGACAGCTTGAGAACCTTGCTATCGCCTGTGGCACCTTGTACGGTGACGGTGTGTACCCTGTGTACGCAGAGTTTGACAATCGCAATAGGGTCAAGACCCTCACGATTGACTTTGATCCACAGGAGGATGATAGCCTTTGCGATGATTGCGGCGAGGATATGGATTGGGATTGTAATTGCGAGGAGATGGAAGTATGATTAGTATTGAGAATGATATTGCAGAAGAAATTATCCGCATCGCAAATAGTTATGCGGAGGAGTTGCAAAATACGCTAGAAACTCAGGACAACAACGACGAGATGATTAAATACATGGAGGGCGATATCGCTAACGCTGATATTCTCGTTAGGTACATCGAACGTAAGTTGAGCAAGTCTTAACCAAACCTTTACCCAAGACAAAAGCGAAACTGCTAAGTTGTATCTACTGACTAAACAGACCGCCATAGGAGGCGATTACAATTCACGCTCTACAGCATTTTCTTATTAACATTGATGACACTGACGACATTGTTCAGGACGGACGTATCTTTGCAATTGAACATGGTGCATTTAGTTCTTATGTTGAGCATAAGTTTGACGATAACAATTGGTACACACCTCTTGCCCTAGCCGTCAAGGATGGCGAGGCAGTGATTAGTGATGACACCTATCGCGGCGGCTTTGACTCTTGGGTTGATGATCGTGATAGCTGGGACTACGATGCCGCTATGAAGTCTGCATACAATTGTATGTATTGGGATATCGGCAACGATCTTCGCGTTCTGACTGAGGGCGATCATAATTATCAGTATAAGTTTAAATCTACTGATGAAGCTGCCCAAACTATTCGTGAGGCTCTTGCAGCTAGCTACGCAGGCACCGATGATGGCATTGATTCTTGGAGGCTATCGGTTCGTCCTAACCTTGCTAGGGTTTATGAGCAGCTTAATGATAAGTATTTTACTCCGCCGTTCTTTAATGCTTATCAGTTTTCGCCTTACACGGCGCGTACCTTTGACCTAACTGATGGCGAGGACTTCGGGCTTGCTATCCTTACCTGTGACGTTCACACTTGATAGGAGACAATGATGAAAGTATACGCTCTATTGCTCAATGGCCCTGCTTCTGACAATCCCGATACGCTAGGGCAGTACGGCCCTTACAGCAGCTTTCAGGAGGCCGTAGAGCAGCACACAGACGACAACGATGACGTAGCCCGAATTGTCGGAATCTATAACGAGGATTCAATCGAATGGGCTGAGATTAGTTTTATTACAGATGCAGAGACAACCATTCCATTCAATATTAAATCAGAGGGGGACAAGAATGACTGACAATAATATTTACAAAGCTATCGAAGATTATGTTAGCGATAGTTATTTCCAGCAGGCTCAGGATGAAGGCATTGAGTGGAATGAAAAGTATGATGCTTTTGTAGAACCTCATGCTGCTAGTCTTTACAATCAGGTCAAGCAGGCAGTGGATATGTACATGACTCACTTTGCGGATCCGCTTCCTGACTTTAGCGAGGACAAGGATTAGGTTTTACTAAGTCTTTACCCTTGATTTGCTATGCTGATTGCAACAACCAACTAAGGAGATCGTAATGGATATTAATGCACTACTTAATCGCAAGGTAGAACTTACTGAGCTTCTACAAAATAATGTAGAAGAAAACACCCTTCTTCCTCTCGAAAAAGAAAATCTGCAAGAAGAGCTTAATGAGCTTATTGAGCTTGAATCTGATATGGGCATCACGCTAGAAGAAGCAGATCGGGATAGCGTATATTTTATTGATGAAGATTATTTTGAGGATTACGCCAAAGAATTTGCTCACGATATCGGAGCCATTGATGACGAAACAACTTGGCCTGCCACTCATATTGATTGGTCGGCAGCAGCAGACGAACTTCGTTATGATTACACCGATGTAGAATTTCAAGGCAACAACTACCTATTCAGGTACTAAACAAAGGAAAACAAATGAGTGATTTTATGAATCAGTGGAAGGCCGCTCTGGATCATGCGCAGATGGCGGGCCAACCTGTAACGATCTACAAGCAGAATCATATGCTTGATGTGCCGCGCCCTGTGGCTCGCACGATGCACCCGGCGTTTATGGGTACCAAGCCACCTAAGCACGATCCTGTGAGGGATGGCAAGTGACAATTATTGCGCATACGGATACTAGGCTTGACGATGTGCTAGGCGCACTCAACACCGCGACAAAAGAAATCAATCGCGGTGTTGTTCAAAGAAATGAATTCGCCAAGAGTATGCTAACGATTGATCCTGAGCTAGCAGAGGCAGAGCTTGATAAGTCTGCTAAACTCATTGCTGCATCGAAGCTGCTACTCAGGTTCGGGCTTGACCTAATGGAAGAAAGATATGACAATGACTAATCAGGAAGTAGTGGACAACATGGTGGCAGGATATATTTCCATGATGACACCATACGAAGCTAAGGTGACTGACTCAGGAGAAGTTTCGATCATCGGCAAGACAGCAAACTTTATTGTTGATACAGCCTCAGATGATGAGAAACTTATTCTAACAATTATTGACCATGACGATCCGTTTCTTCCTATCGAAGAGACACCAAAGGATCTTGATAAGATCGCAGAGCGGCTTACAGAGATTCACGCTCTGGACACTGAATAGGTTTTGCCTGTTCTTTACCATCAGTTTGCTAGAGTAGTTATTACAAACCAACAGAGGGAGAAGTGATGGAAGTCGTAGTGCAATACACAGTTCCTGTATCAGTATTTGTAAACACTGAGACGGGCGAGGTAGACAGGGTTCTGCTGGAAACTCAAAACATCGAACTGAACAAGGCTGAGACTGTAGTGGACACTACAGATTGGCAACCTGTGACGAACGATGGTGTTGAAGCAGCCGCCCTTGATATCGCTGAGACTTATGATTGGCCCGCTTGGGATCAAGCATAATCAATTAATATAAAAGTATAAGGAGACACAATGAATTACTCAGATGTAGATGATGTTTTGACAACCATTGAGATAAAAGTTATTGATGTTCTGACAGAGGAACAGAAAACTTATTTTGCAAAAAATATGAATGATATTTTGACCAAGAGGGGTTTGCTAGATCAGTCGGCTAGTGAAACTTTGTCTGACAGGATTGATGCGATTATCAATCGGTCACACGAACCGCTCAGTGTTTGTGATTACGAAAAGGCGGCTGAAAAGGCGAATAGAAGTAAAAAAACTATTGAGCGTTATGCAAATCGTGGAGTTTTACGCAACATTAAAGTTAATGGAAGGCTTCACGTTTTTGAGGAAGATCTAAAGGTATACATTGATGAAAAGTCTAGTAATCGTAAGCCTGCTCGCAAGCTAGAAAGAATGAAGCGTGAAGAGTTTATTAACAATTATTTTGCTAATAATGACACCGTGATTGCTGGCGATCTTGCTGACCTCTTGCATGATAATTGTGATTATTCTAATACCGACAATCCTAGAAGCAGTGCTTTTTCTACGATTAGGGATAGAGTCAATAATGGCACTTTTGTAAATCTGACTAAGTTGGACGAAGAAAGGGCTGTTACGCGAGAAGATACGATTGCGCTTGCTGGATATAAGCCGCAGCAGCAGTTGAGCCTCTCAACGTTGCAGCAGGATTATGAAGACATCTTCACTGCATGGTAAGCATTTGACGCAATAGTTAAACAATGCGGCGACTATTTTCTGTCAAAGGGGGTAGTCGCCGTCACCGTTTATGGCTAATAAAAAGAAATCAGATAAAGCAAAAGAAAAAGAGCGCATCAACGCTCTTTTTGAGTATAAAAATTGGACACCAGAGAAGCTAAAGGAAAAAATTGAGTTACGAAAAGCACGAAATACAAGATGTGATTGACGAGATGGAGGTTGTCCTGTACGGCATTCACAAAAGCGTAGAGAACGGCCTAGAGGATCTGACGTTCGCTATTCAGAACTTGAATAGCTATGAAGGATTTGCTAGGCTCAACGTAGCGAAAGCTAAAATCAATAAAACACAATCATTGCAATCAGTGATTGATACTGTAGAAGGAATATTGGAGAATAAAAAAGAAAATGACTGAGCTTGTTTTTTATAGCAATGACGGGGCAGAAGGCGGATACGTTTTTCATGGCGATGACGAGTTCCTGTCAGTTGTTGCTGATGCAGCAGAAGAGACTCTGCTGTTGCTGAACGTGGACGAGGACGATGATCCTGAGGTCTACGCAGTTGATCGTGCCGCAATTATTAATAGCGCTCTGCTGGCCCTACGTCGTGGTGATACCTACCTCGATCAGGCTGGCTTTACATGGAAGGTAGAAAGTAATGACTGATACAAATGGAGTGGTGGTAGTAGTTGGCGATCCCTTGAATGGGATTACCGTCTATGGCCCTTATGCAACGACAGACGATGCTATCGAAGTATGGGAAAATGAATCTGATGTTGATTGGTGGGTAAGCCCACTACGCACAAATGGTAATACAATAAGAATTGCTGATTGCGACCGTCCGTGGTGCGCTCATTGCAAGAATGAAGAGGAGTGATCGAAATGCACTTTGTCACAATGGCAGCAGGTTTAACCATACTTTATGTAACAATTATGACGCTTGTGTTGATCTTGCTAAGTAGAAACAATGACGAAGATGATGAATAAAGTAATCGCAGCGTTGTATTGCTTTCTAATAAAGATCATGCACCCAAATCTATGAACGCCTGAGAACCTGCTACAGTGTTCTTACGCAATCGAATCAAAGGAGAACTAACAATGGATTACCTAATCAAAGTAGAAGTAGTTGGCGATTTCGGTCTTAGGGCCATCGCTTACATGGACGACAGTGATTCAGTTCATCTGTCCGGTGCTGAGAGCCTGATGGACTCTAAGGAGATCCAACACGCAGCTATGCTTGTAGAGGTAGCTCAGGAGCAGCTTGCCATCCTTCGTGATGCCGAAGCCGCCTCCCTCTCAAGAGTTGTGGAGGCGTGATGCGTAAATTTTTATTTGATAATAGGTTCTGGTACGTCGGTACAACCTTTTCCGCTTTTGGCGATAACAAAGAATATGATAGCTGCCCTTGCATAATTATTTGTAACCCGTTTCGTAGATGGAAGCCAAATAAAAAATGAGTATTGGAAAATATACAGTTTGGATTGACTCTGCAATTGGCTGGCAGTTTGGCTTAATGCTCAGGAGCTACAGGTTCGACACTAAGCGCGGCACCAAATACACCGGGCTTGAAATCGGCCTACCAATCATCACAATAAATATCGAATTAGTAAAGTTTAAAGATGAGAGTTGTAACAGGAAATAAATACCCTTCTGATCGCTGGATTGTCGTTGATGATGATGATGAAGTCATCTTCGACCCGGCATATGTGGCTGGCAATCATTCAGAGTCTCTAAAGGCTTGTAACGTCTATGTTAATATGCCTGAGAAGCGTGATGCGCTTAGAGAGCATTACGGGCGAAGGATTGACTACGGATGGGACGACAAGGTTCAGAAGGCACTTGGATATTTTATATGATATATATTAAACGAAAAGTTTATCAAAAGATAGCGCGGATCGCTAATAAAACATATTATTGGGCCATAGATAACTATTTCAGAAGCCATGATGAATATTGGGATAAGAAGGAGATGGGCTATAAATAAATTATTAGTTGATTATATTTTGCATCTTGGCTTTGAGGGTCTAGCCGCATTGGGTGGCTACTACGCTCGCGGGTTCTGTAAGCACACTAGGCACCGCATAGGAATCGCTATAGTTTGGTCTATGGCATCTACGGCCCTGCTAGTGTCATTCATAGGATAGGTTTTATAAAAAGTAATGCAAGTCAAACCTGAACAACTTATATTTACACATCACGCCATTGAGCGATACTATGGTAGAGTCTTGCCCGTGAGCTTAGATCAAGAGAGAATCATAAATGAAATCTCTCATATGGGGATCAAGCGTACCGGCTATCTTCGCAATGTTATTATTGTGCCAAAAGAAAAGAAACCAAGCTGGGTCAGAGGTCGGCGTTCTACTTCCCATTATCTTTTATTAAACAGAGGTCATATAGTTTGCCCTGTTGTTTTTGATAAAAAAGAAAACAAATGGGTCGTCTTGACCACACTTCACAAATCGGTAAACAAATGAAATTCAACATCAAAAATAAAGAATTGCAAGTTCGTTGGCATGAAAATCATCAAATTATGCGAAACGTAGGAGTGACACTCTATCGTCAAAAAAGTAATGATGGTGATTATGTAGTTCGTAGCTTTGTGCTTTGTCTGTGGAAATATGCCTTCCTCATTAGTCTTTGGGACGGCGATGGAGTGTTTGCAGAAGCAGTCAATTACAAAAGTAAATAGTTTCATAGTTTTACCCTTCCTTTACATTCGATTTGCTAGACTGATCGTAGACAGGGTGAGAATCCCGGCTAAAAGAAAAGGGCGGGGTGGCGTACAGCCCCGCCCTATATTGCAATCAACCAAATAGGAGGCAGTTATGGAAGCAGCGGTTCAGTATATGGTTCCCGTCACGGTATTCGTGGACACCGAAACTAATGAGGTGGTTCGCGTATTGCAGGAGTACGAAAACATCTTCTTGCCCGATATGCCGGATGTGTATGACGAGTCTTGGAATCCAATTGACGCAAAAGGAATTATTGACAATGTTCTTGACATTGCCGAATCTGCCGATTGGCCCGTCTGGGATCGGGCGTAACTAATGCCTAAGTACGAAGTATTGGTGCCGGAGCTTCACTATCAGACGGTCACTGTAGAGGCTGAAAATGAGCGTGAAGCTATCAAAAGTATTATTGACGGCGGTGGAGATGTTGTCGAAGGTAAGCTAGAGTATTCTTGCGTAATGGATGATTACCTTGATAACGCTTTTAATTACATTGAAAATTATGATTGGATGATTCAGGAGGTAACTAATGCCTAGATACGAAGTTACAGAAGTAATTAGAAAGTATTGGGAGGTCGAAGCTGACTCTACTGAGCAAGCGTATGACCTTGTGATGGACGGCCATAGAGAAGCTATCCTAGTCAATGAAGATGGCGAGTGTGCCGATATTATCGAAATTGAGGAGTAGGTTTTACTCGTTCTTTACCTAGCATTTGCTACGATGGTTACATCAACTAATCAGGAGGTTCCCAAATGGGACGAGTAAATCTGCTTGACGCAATGTTTGTAAATAAAGAAATCGCCCGCAAAGAAGTCATGGCCTGTGATTACTTTATTCTTATGCCAGATCATTACAGTGGCGATGGCACCTGTCGTTGCACTGACGAAGATCACGAAGAAATGAGTGATTGGGGATACATCTGGCGCGACGGTAAGTGGAGGGCCGAATGATCGGCATTGCTTTATTCTTATTTATCATACTTATAAGTGTGATGTGGGCAGCAGGATAGAGTTTGAGAGGGGGCGCAAGCCCTCTCTTTTTTGCACTTTATTTTATATGTAACATTTGTTACATAATAGATATAAGTGAACATCTTTGATATAATGAAGTGAGCAGGCAATCTTTATATAAAATAAAGAAAATCGGCCTGAGAAGCAAACAGATGTAATCAAAAAAGAAATATACAGGAATAATGACTAATATAAAGAAAAGAACATACGATTTCATTTGCAATTATTCGTTTAGAGTTTACACTTGGAGCGATAAAAAGTTTTGGGATGCGGCAGGTGATAAGAAAAGAAATACTGAGCGCATGATTGCTAATGTTGATAAGTACGACCTAGATTCATGGGCAAAAAAGGATAACAATGAATAAAGTAATATGGGAAGCTAAATGCGAGGCAAGAATCAAATCGGCCACCATAAAAGAAAAGATTTATTTGAAGATTGCCCTGTACGCTGATCGGATTGGCAAGTGGAGCTATCTGTCAATGGATAAAGCTAAATGGAAAAGAATATCGGCCTCAATAGACAAAAGAGATCGCCGATAACCTATCTCAGAATAACAAAGGAAAACACAATGGAAATAGATAAAACAATATATAAAACAAAGAATAAAGAAATCAAGATTGTTTGGGCAGGGCGTACTCGTCTTTTCCGAAAGGTGCTTGCTTTATTGAAAGATTTATTTGGCGTATACCGTCGAACAACTAATTCATATGAAAAGTATATTCGTGTGAGGTTCGGCCTATTCGGTTTCGCAATGTATACCACAGACCTAAAAGAAAAAGAAAAGTGGGAGGAGCTAGATGCCTAGACTCACGACAGTTGGCTATACTGATAATCGCCCATAATCATCCCTCAGATTATCCCCAGAATACATATAAAACAATAAGAAAGAAATAACAATGAATAAAACAATAAATACAAAGAAAAGAATAATCGGCCTTCGATTTGAACGCCAATATATATCACTTCATCTTATTGGTATTCATCTCCAAAAGGCGGAAGCATTACTGCCAGAAAGACGAGCAGTTATTTCGCCCATATATACTTTGGTTATAGACCTATGGAGTCATAGGCTAGAACTATTGACAAGAAAAAAGAATAACAATGAATAAAGAAATAGACCCAATAGTAGACGATCAAATAGATGGTAGTCTTGGCACTCATATAACCGCGCCATTTGATTATCCAGCTTCTAGAGAGTGTCGTATGCCTGATTGCAATAATATTGCTTATGATGGCCCTATTCATTTAATTGTAGAAAAATTCCCTGAGGAGGATTATATTTTTTGCGATGAATGTAACGGCCCATTTGGAAATAAAGACAAGGGAGCTTGGGCATGATAATGAAAACAATAAATAAGGCAAAAGAAAAGCTATATCTGTCTATGAGGGATAATTCGCTCAAGTTTTACAAATGGATTGACGATAAGCATTGGGAAGCAAAAATGAAGAATGCAGGATTGTGAGGTGGCAGGGTGAGGTGCTTCAATCCAAATGGAATGGCTCAATGTGAGGTTGTTCACCTATCCACCCCCCTCCACTCACCCCCACTTCCTCCCGTGTATATAATAGGTGATAAGTAATATATCCCTTATCATAAGTAAAGTATTCATACTTATAAGTAAAATATTCAATCTGAAAGGAATTATGACCGTATTATTTGCAGTTGTAGGTGCAGTGATGGTATTTTGTGCAGCTAAGGCATAAGTAAAGTATTAACCAAATATTTACTTGACAAATGGAAAAAATATGATATAATCAATTTATTGTATTATTTTATAAAAATAAAAACCTTTATTTTGCAGGGAAAAGACTAAGAATATCCCTAGTGAAATATACCAATATATATAAAGTAAAATATTCCCCTTTATATAATATGAAAAGTATCCGGGTAAACTACTGAAAAGTAAAGAAAACCCTGAATACATCACCTTTCTCTGTTTCCACTTTATAGGCTTTTTGCAAAACCTTTACTTTTCGTATTGGTTTTGTTGCTATAATGAAGGGTGGGAGGGCGGAACAAAGACCATCCATTGCATTGGTAAATCCTTTACTAAACCTTTACTTGACTTCATATGGGGCCATCTGTATAGTTGTTCTTGTTGATGGAGCTAGCCCATCGGCCATGTAGTCAGACCGGCGACGGTCGGTTAGAGGACTAACGAGAGTCGGTAGCAATCTCGTAAAACAGACCGTGATGAGATGCCACGCTAACATAGGTGCGAGTGCAGTGGATAGACGACTATACAGCTATCATGGGTTCGGAACTCAAAGTAGAGAGTGTCCAGCGATAAGGCAGCTATAAAGCCGACTGACTCAGAAGATAGGCGCACTGAGCAGGTATAGCCAGCATATGCGACAGTTAGGGCCGGGAGAGGAATTTCACAGTTCCCCAATCCCGGCCCTTTCTTTATCAAATTTAATGTTTTGCCATTCCTTTACCTTTAGCTCCAATTGACCTGCTAGAGTGTGAAACACAGTAAATCAACCGAAGGAGAATCACATGAAGTTCTTTAACCGTCGTAACAAGATCGAAGCAGCACCTAAGTCTTTCTATGAGCTTGCTCAGGACGCAGAAGCTCACGAAGATTGCCTGATTCTGGTAGCGGTGCCTAAGACACCGTTCACGCCAGACGAGTCAGAGATCAACGAAGATGATCTGGGCCGCGTGATCTACGAGGCGATTGGCGATTACTTTGCCAACCTCCAGACTCAGAACCCCGATCAGATCGAGATTTGGGAGCTTCAGGACGAGATTTCATAGTTTGCCGTTTGGTTGAGCGGCACGGAGGGGGCTGAAATGCCCCCTCCACCCTTTACCTAACCTTTGCTTGCGCCCCGCCGCCTGTCGTTATAATGATGGGCGGGCGGGAGGACAAGGCAGTAAAAAGCATTGGGAAAGTTTTACTTTTTCTTTACTTAGCACCTGATAGTATGACTCTATCAACCAATCAGGAGATAAGAATGCACCCCAACAAAAAGAAGACTCCGACTCCGTATGAACATTGGAGTAGCAGCGAAGAAGGCAATTGGCATATGCCATTCGGGAATTGCGGATTACGCCATTCTTGCCAGAGAACGCAAGAGCTTTACGCCCCCCTTCACTGGAATTGGTTACAGATGGCGATTCAGTACGGCGTAAAGAATATGCCCGTTTGACGAAGACTAAATTTTACTTACCTTTTACCTTTCAATATCAAATCATTTGATACAGTGTGTAACACAAGGCAATCAACCAACAAGGAGATAATCCAAATGCCATCAACCAAGACAACCACCAAGACCACCAAGCACCACCGCACAATCTTCGGTGAGGCCAACGCCGCCACTGTAATGGCAGCAATCAAGGCACAGAAGGGCCAAGCAACGGCCATGAGCCTTGAGGTTGCCCCGTCATTTATGACACGGATGCAGAAGGCCGGTCTGGTCAAGATCACAGGCAAGGTCAAGAGCGAGAAGCGTGGCCGCCCTGCCCACTACTACGGCCTGACAGACAAGGGCCGCAGGTTCGCAGCAAAAGCGTAGCAAGCAAGAGCGGAGGGGGTGCCAATCGCCCCCTCCAATCTTTTGCCATATCTTTACTCTTGCCGCCGCCGGATGGCGATACACTTACAGGGTGGGCGGGAAGGACCAGATGGATCGTGTTGCACAACATGCAACAGATGTTTTGCCTTTCCTTTACCTTCGACCTGCTAGGATGAATCCATGACAATCAATGATTATAGAAACCTGATGACTGATGCAGCGTTCGATATGAGACGCGCACAGGATCAACAGGCATACGATGAAGCCCTAAAGCGTCTTAGAGACGCTCAGGCAAAAAAGGAAGCACTACAGGCCGCTGACCCTGCCGCCGCCGCCGCAGACGCTCAGGAGCAGGCAGAACAGCGCCTATACCGTGAAGTCAATGATCCGTATGGTCAGGCTCGCGGTTGGGGATCATAAAGCTTTACCTTTACTTTACCTAGCACCTGCTAAGATGATTCCATCAACCAATGAGAGGAACGGCCAAATGCCAAAGACCAAGATCATCCACGACCCAACAACATGCCTCAACAACATCCTAGATATGGTGCATGATGCACAGCAGGAAACATGGGCGTTGGTTCATAGCCTTGACGAGACAGACTACATCAAGGACACAGAGAAGAATGAGTGGCACCCTATCACTATCCAGCACGACCAACGCAGAGATGCAGTAGACGCAGTAGACGACATGCTGCGTGAGGCCATCAACATGATTAACGCAGCGTTCGACCTGAGCGTGAACGTAGACCGCAAGTAAAGAGATGGTAAAGGGTGGGGCATAGCAGCCCCGCCCCCACTATCATACCAATAGTAAAGGTATGGTAAAGCCTGAGGATCTTTAGGAGTCCCTATTGTAGCTGGGGATAGGGTAACCCGCAGTCTTCTTTTTATCCCCCTAGGCGGGGGATTTTGCTTACGGGCTTACTTTCGACAGAAAGTAATGGGTCCCCTTTTGCCTTGCTAGGCAATCGTAAACTTTTGAAAAAATAATATAATTTTTTCCTATAGGGTGTTTGCGTGTTGCAAGTTACTGTTGTTGCGGGTCCCCTTTTGGTACCTAAAATATAATGGGTCCCTTTTCCGGTACTATAAATAATATGGAAAAGAAAAAAGAAAATAATAATAAAAAAGCATCGTATGAAGCTAAATTCAAGAAGTACAAGCAGTCTCTGCGCGATAAAGGCGCTTCTAAAAAACACAAGCCCTAATTCGCCCAATCTTGCCCGCCTGCGGAGCAGGCTTTTTAGATTGGCTTCTACGGGCCTCTGATGACGCCTATGCCATTGTATCCCTTCTTAAAGCTCCATATGTTGCCGTATTCTGTCTGATCTACCTTTTCCTTCAGAATTACCCCGACATGCTTTCGGTCTTTCCTTCGGACATATATTGTTCGATTCGCAACTGGATGCCACCCCTTCGGCTCAAATGGAATCTCAATGAACCATTTGCCTTGCCTTCGGACAAACCTAGCTCCGGAATCTTGCTTTAGTGTTTTATTCATCCTTTGAGTATAGCATAACAATCACCATTTGTAACTAATTATTAAATACGCAATAATCAAAACTGAAATCGCTTGAGTTTGCGCGAGAGGGTTGGTTTTTTCTAAAAAGCATTGGTATAATACCTAGATGGCTAAAATTGAATGGAAAACACCTTTTGACCGATTTAGAGACCAAAGGCTGCTTGGAGGATTTAGCAAGCAGCCCGATGGCACTTGGCTCGTTCAAATCGGCATTAATCCTAGAAATGGCAATAGTAGGTTTCCTGATCCGGGCGAAGAGGTTATTGTCCCTGTAAAGGGCGAAGATCATTCTTTTCGTGTTCTTGAAAGAATTTATCCTCCTATGCTGCCCGCCGATCCTGCTGGCAGGGACGAACTTTATTCTTGGTGGACTTTTGAGCCTGTAGCCGACAGTAATTCAGGCGAATCCGAAAGGTTAACTAGTATGAGCTATAAACTTGATAAAACCCTTAATGATGTTCTTAGAGAGCAAATGATTGCCGGAGGGGTACCTGAGAGTGAAGTGGCTCCAAGCATTAAGGATATAGAGGAAGCTATGGATAAACGACTTAAAAAGAGCAATTTTGGCAACGAAGAGTTCACTGACGAAGATTACGCTAGCGTCAAGCCTGAGCTAAACAATAAACTGCGCGAGCTAATTAAGCATATGCGAGACGCAGGCGTTCCGCATCAAGAGATCATGAATCAGGTTCAAGAGATCATTGAGGCTTCTATTTCCGCAAATAAGCACATGGCTTATAGCGAGAACGCTGTGTCAATTGATCGCTCCAGTATTCCTGATGAGCATCTTGGCTGGCACCATCAGTCTAATGATAACCTTGGAAGCTCTTATTACACTCTTAGACTTACCGGAGAGCAGCTTTCTAACATTACCGGCGCTTTAAGGGTTTTCCTAAATCAAGTTGGGGAAAGCAATCCTCAGGGCGCTCAAATCCTAGAGGCTTTAGAAGCACTTAAAACAGCAGAATATGATGCAGCCGGATCAGGGCTGGATGATATTCCAACAATGCCTGAATACTAATGCGACACTTTTCTTTATTTGACGGCTCCGATGATGAGCCTATTCGCAAAAAGGCAGATAGTGAGAAAGAGAACACTTACTACACTATTAATTTTAAAAACCGCGAAGGGCTTATGGGTCTTTTGTCCATTATCCAGTTTGCTTCTATTCTGCTAGGCGTTGATCAAGAGAAGCTTAATCCTTTAACAGATTACATTGCTAATGCTATTTCTAGCGATGATAATACAATTAGATTAAATGCAGAAGAGCTTGATACGCTCATTAACGCTTATAATCAAACTTGGGATCTTTATGAAGAGCTTGGCGAAACTGAATTTATTAATCAATGGGGGTCTATTGTTGATGAGAGCGGATCGGGCCTAGATGATATGGCAATTGCAGGAGATGCTATGTTTGAAGCTACGCCAGAGCCAAGCTCTATGGCTGATCTTGAAAACATTCCTACTATGGAAAAGAATCCAGAGGGCCTTGCAGAGGGCGAGAACCCAATGGGCAGTCAGGCCGAAGATATATTTGGCGAAGTGCCAGAGCTATCTGAAGCCCCTGAATATAATCCTGAAGGTGAATCTCGCCCTTCTCTTTTTGAAGGCTGGCAATATGAAGAAAATCCTGCCCCAGATATGGAACTTCCATCAGGTTTTCGTCAGTGGCGCTGCCCTGCTTGCGATGGGTGGCTTAGCCTTGACAATGATGGCGACTGGCGCTGCAATCAGTGCAATTCCGCTTGGGCGGATACTGGTTACGGTCCTGATATTGATGATGAAGATGAAGATGAATGGGATGACATCCCTCACTCAATTCCTCCCGCTACCCCTGCTGGTCAAATAAATATGCTTGAAAAACAATTTAATATGCCTGCCGTAGAGCATCCACTTGGGCCTCATACTGGCGCTGAATCATTAGATAACCAATATTATACTATCCCAATTGATAAAAATGGAAATGAATTAAATTCCGCCGATATCTTCTTTCAATGGGCAGAGGCTTATGAATTACTACCCGAAGAGTTTTTAAATTCTAATATTGTATCAAGGGACGAACAGGGCAATCCAGTTTTTAGATTTTCTGGATCGGAATATAGTCAAATGATTCAAGCGTGTAACGCATTTGTATCGCTTTCAACGACCAACTTGTTTCAATTATTTAATTCGCTTTTTGCATCGGAGACCGTGTACACCATGTTAGAGCGCTCTAAAATATTTGATGGGGCTATTGGTATGAACCCGTCCGAAATAATGGCGGAAGCGGGCAAAATGAGCCAAGAGCAACTTCAACAAATGTTAACACAATTAACAGAAATTATGCAACCTATTGTGTTAGACATTCTCAATTTTATTAAAAAGGTCACATCTATCAAACCCGATTCATCATCACAAGCAAATCTTGAAAATGCTTTTAATGCTCCAACTGTAAAACACCCCGTAGAAAAACCGCTTGGTCCAGATGAAGGTTTAGATCCTCGCATTGGCGCTAATGGCGAAGAGTATACTGGTAGGTTTATGAGCCTTACAGGATGGTCTCGTCCAGTTTGGGCAGTCCTTGTTGAATTACAAGAGGGACAAACGCCACCTCAATCGGGCGACATGGTAACCGTGACAAGAGATAGAAACTACCCATCTAAAGTTATTCTTACAGATCGAGCCTCTGATACAAAGAACATTTGGAACTTTAAGCAGTACAATGCTGTACCTGAGCCTGAGCCAGTTCAAGTCCCAGAGGGCCAAGAGGGTAGGGAAGTTTATACCTCTGGCGGATTTGTTAAAGGCCCAGATGGAAAATGGTTAGTTGCTATTCGTGCAGCGGGCGGCCAGCGCCCACCTGAACCCGGAGATTGGGCGCAGATTGTTCAAAGAAGCACAGGCAATCGCCCAGTTCCCCTTACTCTTGTAGAAGATATGGGCGCAGGCTGGTCATTTAAAAATGGGCATCATCCAAGCATTTAAAGGCCGCAAGTGCGGAATTAAATATGCGTCCGCTTATGCTGCCGCTTATGAAGCATTTAATCATATTGGCAGATGGGATTTTTTCAAATGCCGCAAATGCAAGGCTTGGCATATTAAGCAAAAATAAATAAGGGCCGCATATAGCGGCCCTTATCATTAGTTAATGCTAACTGCTAGCTGTTTAATGGACGAATGTCAATGACAGTCGCATCAGATGCAGCAGAAGCCGCTGCTGGGTAAATAATAACAGCAATCGGGGTCTTATTAGCAGGTACGCTTGAGAATGGAACAACCTGAGTTCCGGTAGCAGCAGCAGTTCCTGCTGTTACACCAACGGAAGCGTCATAGTTGTCAACCCAAACAATGTCGGCACGAAGGTTACCTGTTCCGGCAACAAGGCCAGTAGTAGTAGCATTTGCACCTGTAACGGTAGTAATAGTAGAGGTCTCACGGTTAAAAATTTCACCAGCGGCAACAGCAGCAGTGAAGTTAGGTGAGGAGTAAGTCAATGTGACCTTAAGGCCAGTGTTATTTCTTACTGAAACACCATTACCAGAGTTTGAAACGGGTCCGGTAGTATAAACCGCACCAATCGATGAGTGATAAGCAAGCTCTTTACGAACCTTTGGATCATCAGTATCAATGTAGCTACTAGCTCCCGTAAGAACCTTCTGACCACCAATACGAACTGCCTGCGAGCGATTAAACGCACGAACGGCAATGTATGATGGGAAACAACGTGCATCAATCGGACTACCAATAGCTGCGGCAGTGACAGGAATCTGTGCAATGGCAACCTGAGTATTAGTAGGCTGTGGAGCAACGGCGGTGGCTGCGGCCAAAACCGCAGTACCTGTTACAACCTTGAAACCCTTGGTATTAGCTGTTGATGTTTCATAAACAACGAGGTCGATACGCTTGTAACCAGTGGCTGCAAGAGTAATCGCCGCTGTTGAAACGGCTGCACCTGCAACATAAACATACGATGCATCACTTAGAACATTACGATCATCATAGATACCAGATGTGACTGTTACGGTATCCTTAGCAATGGTTGTTTGGCTTAGTGTAACACCAAATCCACCGAGTACGGCTAGAGCGTTATATGGATAAGACATATATTTCCTTTTACTTTCTTTGTGCCATTGGCCTGCCAGAGCAATCCCCGGACGGTTGTTCCAATGCGCTATGTGTATAAATTAACCTTGCTAAGTCAGTTAAAATATAGCTTTAATTATCTAGCCCAAATGCAATGCGAAGTTCCTTCCACAATTTCCTGTTTTCTTCTGCGTTATTGGCATAATAATCATCATGCGTTTCTGCACCAAGTTTTGAAAGCCTTTGTGCATTATGAGCAAGGGCGTCAAGAATTTTTGCTTGAGCCGATGGCGTAGACAAAATTTCACTGCAAGCGCAAATACTTTCTGTGCGCCTTGCTGGTTTTATAAGCTCTGCAAATCCTTCTAATTCAGAACGATCAATCTTCTTAATTTCCATTAGTTCTCCTTTGTTAGGGGGCAATAAACCCATGTGTCTCAAATGCCTCCGCAGTATGCGGCATAGCATCTTTCCAAAGTTTATAAATCGCTTCAGCGTATTTTCTAATCTCATACATTGCATGAGATGACATACGAAGCTCTAAGAAGTTCATAAGACTTCTTGCATTACAACTGAAGTAAAACTCTGTATATGTATTAAGCGGCAATACAATCCTTGCTTGCTCTTTTGCAATGCCAGAGTTTAGCAGATCCTCATAGTATTTAAATGCGTTTTTAGAGTTCATCATTACAGCGGTACGAATCTGCTCTGTTTGCGCATCATCGCCATCTTCAAATACATATGCTCCGGGGCGACCTTCCTGAATACGAGCTTCCTCTGGCACATAAAAATCTGGCCTTAGCTCGCTGTAGCGCCCCGACTCCTCATTGTATGAAAATCCAATGCGATGTCTTTGCCATTCACGAACAACAAAGATGGGAGCGCGTACATGAAACTTGAAGAAGTTATGCTCAAATGGGCTGCCATGCTTTTCCCTAAGCAGGAAGTTAAGCACTCGCTTTTCGTCCTCGCCAAATCCATCTGATTGCTTGGCAAATGATACCTTGGCGGCATTAACTACACTTAGGTCTGACCCACTGTGCATTTCTAGATCTACCCACCCGTGCGGGGGAAATACCTTGATCATGCTGCCTGCTTCATAATCTCATGCTTAATGCTGTGAATCTCTGCCATTACAACATCATCACCCTTGTCCTGAGCGCTCTTGTAAGCCGCTGTAAGACCGGCAACGATATTATCAATGCCATCTATTAGGTCGTCGCCATATGGAGTCGTAATACGTGCAACGTCAAGGTCGGAACAAATTGCAAGAAGTACTTTGTTAGACGGAGACGCTGAGGTAAAACAAAGTCCACGATTTTTGATATAATTAATAAAACGTCTGAACATAATGCCCTTTCTAGTTAACAGTCATTGTAGTTTAGCAGATCCTATCGAACGTCTCAATCCCCGCCCTTAATTTACATGAGCCTTTGGAATTTTAGTCATAAGCCGGACTCCGATTGGGGAGAAGATGATTCATCCGGCAAAGCTGTTCAGCCCGACCATTATCCAAATGTAGCCCGCCCCGGCGGAGGATACCCTGAAGGCAAGGGCAAGGAATCTGACACTCCTTGCAAAACTTGCAATCAGAACAACCTTGTTGATGGTCGCTGCCCCCTTTGTGATTGGCCCAATAGTGTATCAGAGCCTATTAAGAACTTCCCTCTTGATCCTTTTAGGGATGATAAGGCTGGAATTAGGGCTGGATCTACTCATTCTTCTTCTGAAGATGATTATGAATGGGAAAATCCCGTTGCCAAGGGAGTTAAAAGATGGAGAGACAAAGCTCTAGCAAACTTTGTAATGTTTATTGCTGAAGAGATAGATACCGATATGTATGAAACCGGATTTCAACCTGCTTTTCCTGAAGGTTGGGGCAACGGTTTGTATGAAAGTCTTCATGACGGAGATTATCAACGTTTTAAAAATATCTTTGAAGGTTGCATTGAAAAATATAACGAGGCTATGCATAAATACAACAAAGAAGAAGTTGAAGACCCCAGCGAGCGTATAGAATACATTGACCCTGATACAGATCCAAAATTAGTTTGGAATTATTTTCAAAAAACAATTGTTGGGGGTAAGGCACAAAAGAAAATTCCAATGGATGACCGTCCGCATATTCTTTATGTTATTACTTCTCCAGTAGCAATTAAAGTTGGCATTACCGGAAATGGATTTAAAACGCGCCAACAGGGATACAAACAACAGAACAGAAAACAATTTAAAAATAATCCGGAATGGCAATGGCATACCGATCCAGACGAATTGCGAGAAATTCCTATTGAAGGTCCCGGAGGACAATCAACACTGTTTTTTGATCAACAATTTAGTCCGCAGCATCTAAACCAGTTTTATCATACAACTCCATATGGGCGCAATAGAAAAATTGTTCGATCCGCAGATGAACAGGGCGAGATCATTCATTATGTCAGTCCCGAAATGAAGAAAAAGACGGCTGAAGTTATTGAAGCGCGGATTATTAACTGGTGCAGAGATGACTGCATGATTCAGACCTCTCCCATTGGAGAACAAAAAGGAAAAACGCTCCCTGTAATTAAAAATGAACAGGGAGAGGAAGAAAAAGTTCTTCACATGTGCGAATCTATTCCTATGGCCAATAGTGCCGGAATTACTCCTGATCTTATTGCATATTTTATTGGCGTTATGGCTAACAATGGCGGTAAGGCTCCAGATCTTGGTGAGTATGGTAAAGAATGGTTGCAGTCTAACTTTAATATTAGCGATGAAAATTTTGATCAAATGTTTTCTGGTGAATTTGGTCAAGAATTAGGTTTAAATAATCAACCAGAAGCAAGTTCGGTGTTAGAACAAGGTCAAATTCAAAATCAAGAAATTAACCCTAATCAACAAACCCTGTGGAATTTCAATGAATTGTCTCAAGAATATCCTCAGGCGTATCCTGAAGGATATACCCAAGAGGACGTTGATGACCAAGAGTCTGCCATGAAATGGTATGAATTAAATGGTCGTAATGATAAGGCTGGCATTAGGGCGGGGTCTTGGAAATTTATAACAAGCGCTAATAGCAACGCAAAAAACATTTTCTTTGAAAAAATGTCTAACATCAGTCATGGGCAAAATATTAATGATGTAAAGCTATTAAAAAATGAAGATGGAAGCCCTTATTTTAATAAGGATGAAATCAAGTATTTAGAAAATCTGTACAGTCTCGTTACCACAAAATCGGTCAGACAGATTATTTCAAAGTATTTAGAAAACATGCGTAGTCAAAGTAATGCGTCTTTTGCCCCATTATCAGTTAAAATTTTGTCAAGGGTATTTGCCGAGTCTCTCGGATTAAACGAAAATGAATTTTATATTTTAAAAACAAGGTTCCGTCAAATGCATGACAATTTCAGTCAGGGATTGAAAAGAGCTAGGACTAAAGAAGAAATTAAATTTATGAGAGAAAACAACGTTTCTCAATTAGTAAAAGAAATAGTTAATGCGGATATAAAAAAGCATAATGGCGTTTTGACTTTAAGTCGTCCTCAAGTTGAAGAACAAATTAGAAATGTTCTTAAAAGAAGATATCAAGAGATGGGTATAAATGAACAAAGTTCTTTATATCGAACGCTTACTGCTGATTTGTCTAAAATAAAAGTCCGCAACGAAGAAAAGTTAAAAAATCCTAAATTACAAAAAGCGTACAATGAAAGGTTGCCGATTATAATTAAAAATTTAGTTGAGGAAGAAAGAGAAGCACAGGGAGGCTCTATTTCTAATTTTGATTATGATGATTTTATGGCAAAATTAGAACAAAAGATAATTGAAAAATTCCCCAATCTGCCAATGACTGATAGCGAAAAAGAATTGTTGTCGCAATCAGGTTCAAGGCGATCAACTATTCTAGAACAAAGATTTAGATCAAATTTAGATGATCGCGACGCTATGTTTACAAAAAGAGCGGTAGATTTTAATGATCAATATTATGTTTATGCATTTCAATCTGGATCAACAATTAAAGTAGGTATTGCCAATGACATGGTTCAAAGAATAAGAGATTACCGAACCGATAAGTTTAAACAATGGTCGCCGGTTGAAGTAGAACGCATAAAAGAAAAATTAGGTCCCGAGCAAGCTGAGCGACTTTTAAAGAAGAGAAAAATAGAAAGAAGATTTGACGTTCCAAAATTAGAAAATTGGTCTGTCATTGATGCAGAAATGCCCTCTGATGAAACGCTTCTTGAAAGAGGGAACACGCCGTATAGCGAGGAAAATCCGGGCGAGACTAGTTTCTCTTGGTCTATTCGAAATAAATTCCGTAAGCAAAAACCTCCAAAGTTACATAGAGATTACATCAAACGCCCAAATACTTTAAAAAAAGATAGGGAGAAATACGAACGTCAAAAACTAGTTTTATCTCAAAACCAAAATCCGTTTTATGTTTCTAAGCCAGTTTCTGGTTGGGTGGCTAAAAACACCGAGGCGGCAATTATGAGTTGGTGGGCGGGACTAGACGCAGCAATGGCCCAAGGCGTTCAAACTTCAAGTGAAACAATTACATTGGATCCAAATAATCTGCCCCACAAAACGCAACACGAAATAGCTAATGACATTAGTTTAGATCTAGTTGTGTTTCTTATTGAAAAACTTATTGAAAATGGCGGTCATATGAATAATTTAAATATGGCGTTTAAAGAGGGCGACGAAGAAAGGCTGTTAAATTTTTTTGATAATGATCCCAATAAAATGATTAAAGTCCTTGGAATGACCGCTGACAGTGAAGGCAAATATAGCTTTGGCAGTGAAATGGGAGGCGCCCTAGGCATTGACAATCTTTTGACCGGTCATGAATTAATGGAATTTGATGAAAATGAAAATATCATTGCGCCCGATTTATCTGATCCCGAATTTGCACAAGAATATGAAGAGTTATTCGGCAGAAAACAACCGCTCCCAACTAAAAGAGATGTTCAATTTGAACAAAGAAAGCAAGATATTTTTGAAAAAGGGTTAATGGATCCTAATGATGCAAAAAACTATTGGCGCAGGGTTGATCCGGCGTGGGAAAATGAGCCTAAGCCACAGGTTGAAATTCCACAGCAGCAAGAGCAAGATTACGGTTTAGAAACCGGGGTTCCAATTAACACGCCAGTTCAAATTGATAATCGAATCGTTATGTTAGACGGTGAAGGCAAATGGTGGCAGTCATATAACGGACAATGGCTTAGAATTGGAAAAACAGCAGATCATCAGGGTTCAACCAATTGGGAAACTTGGAATACCAAAGTAATGATTGACAATGAATACAATCATTACATGCAATCAAGGGAAATGGTTAAGAACTTTACTCCGCTTAACGAGTTTGCTATTTGGGCAACACAGGCGGTCATCGCCCCTCATAATAAACAAGCTTTAGAAGACGCTCAAGAATGGAATGATATTCCTTATGATGAGCGCCCAACGGGACGGGAACATATGAGCGAAGGTGGTCAGGCTCTTACTGAAGGCTTTGATGAAATTTTTGGCATGGATCCAAGGGCAGATGAAACAGCAAGCATCATTGATGAATCTAAGGTCGATTGGCCTCAAATCTATAACTCTATTGCAGAAGACATTAAAGAATCAGAGCGTTTCGACCACGAAGAGGGCAAGCACGACCTTTTGACCCAAATGTATATGACTGATTTTACAGCAGAAGAACTGGGCAACCTACAGGAAGAAACATACCCTTGGTGCCCAATATGTAAAATAGAACACCCAGATGATCCGGGCGACCTTACAATTCCTTCTGACTGGACTCAGTAGCCTTCTTTAGTTGGCCAGAAGTATGGTAGCTCTGGCAGATTAATCCAAAACTGCTCATACCAAGTTGGTTCCTTATGGTAGAGGTTAGAGCGGTGCGATTCATGCACACGCTCATCACCCCACCATGCTGGAAGCCTGTCATCTGCACCAAATGCTGCAATGCGACCCTCAAGGTCAGTATTGTCAGCACCATCACGCAAACGCCATTCACGACATATTGCAAGACTGTAAGATACAAGGCCGCCAACATAACCACGCCACATATTTGTAGCAGGGTGACTTTGCCAACCGTAAGTATCATCAGTAATAGCGCGTAGGATTTGAAATGACTCAATGCGTTGTTTATTAAGGCGCTTATTATCAAGCGTCATGGCACAAAGCTCAAAATCATCATATGGTACAAATGTTTGCATTATTAACCTTCTGTCGGAGGTACAATCATCTCAAGTGTAGCAGATTGTACTAGATGACTAGCAAGCATCTCTGCATCAGACTTCTTGACACCCTTGCCTTGATATACAGGTCGTCCGTCCTCGCCAATGACAAGCCAGCGACTACCATCATCTTTGGGACCCTTGTCCTTAAATGCAACATTCTTCTTTTTCATTTAAATCGCTCCTTTATTATATGGAGTGCTTTGTAGCACACGGTCAGTATACACACTTTTGACCGATTTGCAAATCAAATAATTATCTGCTACATTATACGCACTCAGTTGAGTACAAATTAACAAAGAAAAGAGAAATATAGTGTTTGATACAACAGTAGAGTTGGTTGGAGCTAGCGTTGGCAATGTTGACGTAGAGGCTGGCAAGGAAGGCGTTCTTGAGCTTGTTTTTGTTGCCGGAATGACATTCCCAATTCAGGGACCAGATGGTAATCCCCTGCGCGTACCCAGCGGCAGCTACCGTTTTCAGCTTACTCGCAGTCAGGCTTTGGAGTTTTTCCAGAAGGCTACTGACGCAGCTAATGAGCTTCCCGAAGGCTCTAACATCGTAATTCCTACAAGTCAGGATGAGGTTGACAAGGTTGCTAAGACCATTGAGGAGATCAAGAAGTAATGGATGTTGCTACAGAACAAACCATTCGCTTTTTAGAGTCTCAGAACTCAACTAAGGCTGAAGAATTAGTTAGGGCTTATCAGAGGATCGCTGATTTAGAGTCTCAGATTTCTGATTCCAGTGGCACTGATTTGACTTATGTTTCTTCAGAGTCTCAGATTGACTTTATTCGCAAGATTGCAGCGTCTAGGACCAAGTTTTCTAAGGAAGCTCAGGATATTGTGGATGCCATTGATGCAACTCAACCCGTAGTTGAGGAGCTTGTAGTAGATCCAAATGCCTAAGAATCCTCCTAAGTCAATTAAGATTGTTAACTGTGGAGATTGTGGACTGAAAATTAGAGATGGCGTTGCCATTTGTCAAAATTGTGGTTCAAAGGATTTTCACAGTTACAAGTATGTATTAGAATCCCAACTGATTGCGAGTTAATATGCCTAATGATAAGTTTAATTGTCTTGAGTGTGGCGAGGGTTTAACTCTACATTCTCAAGATTTTCATACGGCCAAAAAATACGATTACACTCTTACTACGCGCACGTATTATTACAAGTGTACGACATGTGGTAAGATGTTTGATGAACTAGTTAAGTCAACTGGCCTTCGTCATTTGTCTATGGCTAATTATGAAAAGGCTGAAAAGCTAGCAAATAATTAGTATGAAGGAAATTCCCGAACAGCACAAAATTTACCATCATTGGGCCTACGATCCTTATATGGATGAGGCTTATATTGACGGTAATGAAGAATGCGATCAGCAAGGTTATGTTTATCGCATTGATGGGGGATGGAGACTGACAGATAGGGATCATGATGCTGTCGATGATCCTTATTTAGTTCGTAAAGTAATGGATGCCCTTCGGGGCGATGATCTGGAGCCAATTGCCCCAGATGATTTGAATTTTAATCAGCTACACTATGGGCAACCCTTGCCCATGGAAGGAAAGTAATGTCAAAGTTAGGTAAGAAGATTAATGAGTTGTCCGCAGAAGTTTGCGAGATTTCAGATGAGAAGGGTTTTTGGCATATTGAGGATATTAGTCCTTTTGCCATTGTTCCAGTTAAGCTCGCCCTTATTGGTGACGAAGTGAGCGAAGCCCTTAAGGTTCATCGTGAGGAATATGAAGGTATTGAAGGGCCAAACTTTAATTACATGACTGCACAGCAGGAGCAGGATTTTACAGAGGAGCTTGCGGATATTGTTATTCGTACTCTTGATCTTGCTGGTGGTCTTGGCCTTGATATTGGTAATTCAATTACCGAAAAGATTAAGAAGAATAAGACTCGCCCGCACAGGCACGGTAAGAGGTACTAATGTGGGAAGACATCAAATTTATTGATGTTACTTCCGCCTTTGTTGGGATTACTACACCCCTGCCTGAGATCCTGAATCAAATTCAGGATCTTGGGTGGGAGGTAGATCATACTTCTGACTATAAAAAAGATGGCTATAAGGTCAAAGCCACTAGCGTTCATGGTGAAAAGCTAGAAGCTACTGGCAATACTCAGGAAACAGCCGCTGGTAATCTTTTGCATATGATTCAGCGCCTTTATAGTTTCCGTATGCCTATGAACGCAAGAGCAGCAGCTTGGCATGATTCATACATTGATCTTCAAGAGGTCATTGCGCACGAATATGCTGACGCCAAAATGTATGATAAAAAAGCAGCTTCTGCTTGGACTGAGCTTGCAGAAGATTGTCGTCGTCGTGTAGAGATTATTCAAAATGAAATTGAGATTGAAATCACTGACAACCCTTTGCCTTATAAAACTTTCTCGGAGATGGCCGAAGATATTACTCAAAAGGGTCATTTCACTGTTTCTAGGGCCAATGCATCCCATCCCGTTTGGAGCATTAATCAAATTGTAGATTTTCGCATTGCTCATGACATTTTAGGTCATGGTGCCTCTGGCGGTGATTGGTCTTGGTTTGGTATCAATAGAGCATTTAAAGCTCACGCTCCACTTTTGACTTACACTGCTCAAAAGGCATTGTTTACTGAAGTTATTGGTCAAGGTGCATTTAATTCTTATTATGGATCACAATCTCAGCAGAAGATTGCATTCTTAAAAATATTTGACAACCCCGAAGCGCCTGAGCCTTATCATCACCCCGTTCATCCTTCACAAACTATTGTTCCCGGCCCTATGGCTAAAATTCCTAACGATGCCAACTTTGATAAGAATTCATCATTTGATAATTTGCTTGATCCAAATGATGGTTATGAAACAGGCGTTGTTCCAGCAGATAACAATGCTTATAATTGGCACAGGATTCGTAATGCCGATGGTGAAATGGTTGATCCACTTAATAGTCGCGGCCTTACCAATATGACCCGTGGAATTAAATCTAATTGGCATGAACTAGATGATGCAAGCCGCGAGCAAGCGGTTAGTAACGCCTTCTCTAATGCATTTTTGAAACCTCATAAGCACGAACGCGGCCACGCCCAGCATTATCAAGCACTTCATCACCTTCCCGGTTCAGTAGATGATCCTGCTCGTATTTGGAATGCTCTTACTCACGCCCGCGATACACATAATAATGCTCGCGGTTACTTGCAGGCAAATAAAGAACTTGATCCTTATATGATGCCATTTAAGCGCCATATTCAAAATATTGGTGGAGGATTGAGGCATGATCAAATTAGTGATTTGGCAGATCATCATCTTTTGAATATGAAGGCAGAAGAAGAGCGCGAGGCAAAGAAGAAACTTGGCGAAGATGCCACTTCAGATGATATTCATCGTGAGGCAACTAAGCGACTTATCAAAAGGCTCAAGCGCATGACCAATGCTAAAGTTAATCAAGATTATGATTTTGGTAATGAGAAAATGTTCTTTGAATCTAAACATCCTGATTCAGCTATTTACTCTCCGCCCCTTGCTCATCAAGTAAAACCAATCGCTGACATTGGCAAGAACATTAAGAATATTGTTCAAATTGCACTTGAAGATATTGATCAGGGCGGCAAGGGTCATCACTTCAGGTCTTCATTTATGAAGCAGTTTTTTACTGATGACATGGAGCCACATCAGGTTGATGAAGCTTGGTTTTTCCTTGCGCCTCATACAAGTCAACTTGGGTCAATTAACCCAGACATTTTAAAGGCCCTTGGGCATAAAAAAGATGATATGGGAATAAGGGATTACTTTAAGGCCGAACGTCAATTACAGGGCGCTAGAGATGCCTCTGGATACGGGCACCTTCCTCTTGGTCAATTTTCTAGAGGGCTAAAGAATCTTATGAGGCATGCGCCCGGTCATCATCCTTCAAAAGATCACATGCACGTTCTTCTTCCTGTTCCTCATGACGGCATTGATTGGGATAATCGATCAAAGAAATCAGAAAAACCAATTATTCCAAGCTGGTTTAATGATACTAAAGATATTCGCAAGCAAATTGGCAAACAATGGGATAGACTTGAAGGCGTATCTAATCCTAAGGATGCCATTCCTTTTAGAAAGAAGGCTGATGCTGGGTTCTCTAGCATGCTAATGCCTTTCTATCATCATCCTGATACCAAGGATAAGGTTATTGGCCGCCCCGGTCAAAGGCATATGCAGCATATTATTGAATCCTTGGCGCTTGGAGACGGCCCGCTTAGCACACCGGAAATTTGGGCATTGAATCCAGAAATAGGAAGGGAGGCGGTTAATTAATGAATTTTAACATTGATTTTGATATTGAAGATATTATTATTGAGCCTGAAGACATTGGGCTGTAGTTTATAGCTTTAACGAACTGTAATTTGTAGCATGACTATTATACCTGATAAACATACTTTCACCATTTGGCAGGGCGCAACATTTTATGAAGTTTTAACATTGTATTCAACAATGGATCGAACTTCTCCGCGCAATCTGACCGGTTATACAGCCGAAATGATTATTAGAGATAAACCCAATGGGACGGCATTGCTAACATTGGCAACTTTAGAAAATGTAAATAAATCTGACGGTTGTAGTATTTCACTTGGAACAACTACTGCCGATCAAGGTCAAATTCGGTTACAAATTTCAGACGCCGTAACTAAAAACCTTGGCAAATCAAGCACTTGGAAATCAGGCGTTTATGATTTAACAATAACCAATAATGGTGTAACAGATGCATTGCTCTACGGGGGAATCAAGGTTGTTGGCGTATGAATCTAGAAATAGATGGTACTAAAAAGATCCTTCTTGTTGAGGATTCTCAGGGGTTAACTTTAAACACTGAGAATCAAAAGGTTTCAATTGCCGTTGCCGGTATTTACGTGCAGGGACCTCAAGGTATTCAAGGAGAAAAGGGAGACATTGGGTTAACTGGTATTGTTAATGCCGATCCTCCTATTCTATATGACAGTGCTACTAAAAAAATAAGCGCGAATACTGGTACTGGAACTTTTCAACTTGTTTTAGGCGGCGACGGGAGACTTACTGATGATAGAACGCCTAAAGATGCATCTGTTACAGATGTAAAAATTAGTGGTACTTTAAATCAATCTAAAATTACCAATTTAACTTCAGATTTATCAACCCTTACTACTAATGTTAATGGCAAGGCTCCGCTTGTCCATACTCACGCTATTACAGATATTACCAGTCTTTCATCAACTTTAACTGGTAAACAAAATACTTCAGAAAAAAATCAAGCAAACGGTTATGCTGGATTAAATTCCAGTACAAAAATTGACTCTCAGTATCTTCCAGTTCAAAACCCCACTCAATATGCAAATGTAAACGATGACTCTGCTTTTAATATTGCAACCAAATCTCCTTACAACAGCATTACTTGGGTCGTTGGCGATAAAATTATTAAAACTGGCGGTACAAATTCGGGAACTTATGTAAAATTTCAAACAACTTATAATGATTATAGAGATTGGTTTCAAGAAGCGGCCAGCGGCATTTCTCAAATTGTTACCAATCCGGGTGGTAACAAAACAGGAAGTTCAGTAAATATTGGTTATTCCGACATTGGAGCAGCGCCGGTATCTCACACTCATACTTTAAGTCAAATCACAGATGCTGGCGGATCGGCATCAAAAAACATCGGACAAACATCTGGAACAGTTGCAGCCGGTGATGATTCAAGAATTATCGGTGCTGCTCAAAAATCTTCCAATTTAAATGATTTAACTGACAAACCTGCGGCGATTGTTAATCTTGGCCTTGGAGATTCCGCAACTAAAAATGTTGGAACATTGTCTAACCAAATTGCTGCGGGCGCTCATCCTCATGTATTTAGAACATCCCATAATTTTATTATTCAGGGAAATATTGTTACAAGTGGAGCTTTGCCAATTCCTCCATTTTTTGCTATTAATGGGTGGCCTCAAGTAAATGGCATAGGGCAAAATATTGGAGTGACAACATTGGCTGAAGTTCATTATGTAACAACTAGTGGAAATGTTTATTTTCAAATTTATAAAATAATAAATGATAGTCCAATAAATACCAATTCTAACACTAGTGTTATTTGGCCCGCAGATGCAACTGTTCCCGCAGATGCAACTGTTTTAGGTAGCGGCTCAACTATTTTAGCGTCATCAACGGCAAATCATTTAGATGGTAATAATTTTACTACACCTATTACTATCACTAATAGAAATAGAATTGGTATATATATTACTGGAATTAGCACCAGCCCCGTTCCGCAAAATTTGACGGTGACTTTGGTTTTTGAACACAAGTTAAATTAATTTAATGATTACGCAAAGGTTGAAAATAGACGGAACTAATATTGTCAAGCAAGATGGATCATTATTCCCTGTTTGGGGTCATAATTATGACAATTTAAACATCTTAGATATTGGGGCGTATGGAGAAATTATTGAAAACGTTTGGAGCGATAATTTATACGCCAAAGGCGGAATTTTTACCGTTAATAAAATAGCTTGGTCTTATGTTTCTGGAACCGGCCCAACTTTTACTTACAATGTTACTCTAACATTGAATGAAGCACTTTCTTCTGACACTTTTACAATTGGAACCGACAAAATTACTATTGCCGGAAGTCCTACGCTTATTGGCACAAATGTTTTTGGAGGTACTTCGGTTAATTTTAGTATCGAGGGCGCTGCAACAGATGTAAATAATAATCGTCAAGCTATTTCCAATATTAATACAACTAATAACACAATTACATTTCAACAAGAATTTAAAAATTTCATTAATGCTAATACCGTTGGTACCTCAGTCAATAATGTATTAATTGGAATGGGTTCAATAGAATTAGATTTGGCAATTATGAAAAACATAGCCAAATCTAAAATTATCAGAATTTGTTTGCAACTTGATAAATTTATGCTTGATGACCAAGGTTATCAAGCTGCAATCGATGCTGCAAATGAAGGCAAAGACGATTCAGATGACGCGGATCAACAACCAAATGATATTATAAGTTTTATTGAAGAACCTGTAACAGATGTCAATACCGACCCCTTTTTAGTTGATCAGGATCAACTTGATAATTTATATGCTTTTTGTGATTTAGCGGCTAAATATGATATTTATGTTATTATTAACGGTGCAAATTCATGGGTTGCAGGAGATCAACCTGACTGGTTGGCTTGGTCTAATGATGTTGATAGATGGACTGCTCAAGCCAGTTTTTGGTCAAGTGTGGCTCAAACTGTTAACGCTCACCCTGCGGTCGCTTGGTACAGCTTAATTAATGAACCGGTCGAAGGAATAGACGACGCTGTAGTAACTTATTATGCAGAAAACGACGACGGAACATCCACTATAACTGGAAGCAATCCGTCAGGAACCGGATTTCCCTCTAACAAATTAAACACTCCCGGTTTTGCACTATTAACAGACGCGACAAATAGTAAAGTTGAACTTCTTTATTATCAAAATTTATCCGTTTCTGGTCAAAAAATTGACATTACTGGTGTTGATCGCCTATCTTATGGAACCTATCCTCCACTATCAGATGAAGAAATTGTTAATCCGAATGTCAATTCATATATATCTTTAATTAATAAAGAACCCGATATTGATAATTTAAAACTTGTGCAAACAACAGAGGGCAGCACTACAGCAATTTTAGATTTTTTAGCTAGCGGCGTTCCTTTTCAACCTGCCACTGTTGATGAGCCTCCAACTTTTGGATTTATAGGAGATTCTACAACGGTTGGGTCGGGATTATCTACGCCATCTTTGCAAAGGTATTCTACTCAACTTTTAAGCAGTCTCACTTCGGTATTACAGGAATCTAATTTTGGAGTGTCTGGTGCAATTTTATCTTCTAATCAACACAATAATGGGAATCCTACTGGCTACGGCCAAGTGCTAAAAAATTATCCTCAAGGCAATAATTTTCAATTTAATTCTATAAATTTTGGAAAAGAAGATTTTAAATTATATGGTGCAAATCAAGGATATAATGATACGTTTTTTATTCAATCTTTAAAAGTTGTTTTAAGTAGACTTTCTACTAGATTTGGTTACGTTAATGAATTTTCAAACCTTAATCAATTTACAACTGTTGATCCCACTGTTCATATTGCTGCGTATAGCGCCTCGGGCAACAGTTATCAACGTTATCAACCATCTGGGGGGTCTGGTAATACAACGGTAACCTTTACTACGCCAATTGGTTTTACCGCTGATCAAACTGTCGCCATTGGATTTATGGTTGAATACGGTTCTTCTGCTAGCGCAACTATTACGGTTAATGGAAATTCTTATACACAAAGTTTAATATCTGGAATTGATGTATATAAATCTAATACTAATGATCAAAATTATTTTGCGCTGCCAGTCATTAAAAGGTTAAACGCCTTACCATCTGGTGCTAATACCATTTCTATTACTTTAAATGTAACAAACGGTACGGCTTGTTTAGATTATTGGCAAATTGAATCATCTGATCCGAGACCTATTTTTTTAAATTCTATTGATAATAATTTGCCTGCTGGATACATTAAATCTTCATCAGACGAAGTTAATCCGGTTATTAAATGGAATCAAAAAATTTCTAAATTAATACAAGCCGAATTTTTTGATAGAAATATTTATTTTATAGATGTAAATTCGCCTAATCAAACTAAATTAGATATTAATTCGGATTATGACGCTAATAATAATTTAAACAGCCTTGGTCACACAAAAATATTAAATACATATAAACAAATTGTTCAAAACGATTCACTATTACCAAATTACGGTGTAACCGTATCAATTGAATATGAAGATATAATTGGAAACGGGTTTGTAACTACAATTCCAAAAACTTACACGTATAAATATACTACGGGTACTCCGCATCAATTAAAAATTAATGATCTGGTAACAATTTCTGGCGCAACCCCGTCAAATATAAATGGAAATTATACAGTTAAATCCGTTTTAACTCCAAACATTTTTACTGTTATAGGCCCGGCCTCCTCGGGAGTTCTATCGGTTCAAAATGCGTCTTATTTTCGTCAACAATTAAAACCAAATACGACTTATCAAATTTACAGTGACACAATTCCACAGGGCGGCAACATATCATTTACCACTGGTGATACAATCACCGCTAATTCAAATAATCAATATGTTATTACATTGTCAAATGCCGATGACGTAACGTCTTCTTTAGATTATCAAAATTGTACTATTACCAACAATACTCAATGGGTCGGATCATCTTTTTTTAATTCTGATAGACATTACGTACCATATTTATCTCTCACGCCCAGAGGCGTACAAAATAAAATGGTTATTCGTAATTGGATTACAAAAATGAAAGACGCTATTAGAAATACCGGCGAAGATCAATATACTCCAATTACTATGCCAACTACTAGTTTTTATGGAAATAGCAGTCCATTTTTTACAGGTGGATTTAGTCCAGCAAATATTAATGATTTAGTTGATGTTTTCTCTCCTCATCAGTATGCCAATTCATCGCGGTCGGCATATGAGCTAGCAGCCAATTTGTCAATATTTAATAGTTATCAAAAACCCGCAATATTAGAAGAGGGCGGGTTTCCCTTACCGCCCGCTACAGCTCGCAAAACAATGAGTTATATTTTAAATAGTAAAAGGTTTGTGGCTGGAATTTTAAATAATTATCAAGGTTATTATAAGGTTACCTATCTTGGGACGACAACTTGGTTTCCATGGACCAGTGATATTTATAAAAGTCAATATATTTATGATTCGCTCAGTCCGTTTATGAATGATGCCCCTACCGATAATCCTGAAAGTTCTGTGATTCATTCGACCTACGATGGTCCGTCCAACTTTCCAGATAAAAATGTTAATAAACCCGAAATTATTGGCAATAGATATATTGTTCCGACTCAAGATCTTGTTGCAAACGGATTTAATTTTTATAAATCTGATACTTTGTCAACTACAACCGAATCCGGCGTCACCCTTGATGGATCTTATACGATGCAAACCCAATTAGTTAAAAGTGGGTCCGCACTGCCTCAAAATTCTACCGTGTGGTTTGATTCATCTAACAACAGTTCGTCATATCTTTATATGTTTACAAATAGTTTTTATAAAGGAAGTAATCAAGATATTCTTTATATTAAACCGGTTGTCAATTTTAATCATACTTTGATGGTATTTAGAAATCAAAGACCGGCAGTTGCCACTCAAAGTGGGTCTACATGGACAACTTCTCAATCTGGGTCCGACTTTGTTGCCGCTGTTAATGGTACTGGCACGGTCACACTGTCAACAAATATTACTAGCACGGCGGGATCAATTCAATTTACGGTTGGAACTGGTTCAAGCGCACTTGCTACTTCCGGAATTGTACTTATTGATGAAGAGTATATTAAATACACAAGGTCTGGCAGCACTTTAACTGCAACTGCAACTGGGCGTGGTTACAATAACACAATTCCTGCTACGCATAACATCGGTGCCACAGTTAGAGGTATCACCCCTTATTTAAATAATTCCGTAGTTGTAAATTCCGTATCAAATTCATCCGCTCAATATATGGATTGGACTTTATCAACCCCAAATCCATTCCCAAGCGGTAGAAACGCGAGCAGAGTTGAAGTATGGGTTTGTTTAGTTACTGGATATTCCGATAGGGCGACTAGGCAGCAAATTACATCAAGCACCAGCACCAGTAGTAGCACTTTAACTTTCTCAAGTAGCTCTGCAATTGCCAATTTTGGCGTTGGTGCATTTCTTAATGATAGCGCGGGAAAAATAAAAAACGGAGTGTTTATTTCAAGTAAAACTCCATCAAACACTATTCAAATGAGTTACACTGACCCCGATACCGGAATAACATCTCTTTGGAAACCAAGTTCTACCATATCATCTGGAACTTATATTAATGCGACCAATGCGCCTTTAACAGCAAATATTAAACTTTATGATTCTACAAGATATTTTAATTATAAAGCAATAAATTATAAGGGTAATTGGTTTAACCCAACTATTACTGGAACTGACTCTAATGGCAGGCAGGGTCTTGGATCTGGCGCGACTGGTGGCCCCAGCACTTATCCCCAAATTACTTATTCGCTTGGCGATTTAATTTCATATAAACAGGATGACGGAGTTTATAGAGTTTATAGAAGTTTGCAAAACGATAACCGCTATAGCATTAATACAACCTCTCCATATGAAACAAATTCATATTGGCAACTTGTTACAACTTGCGATACAAATCCAACCGATTTTGCTTGGATAAAAATTGCTCTTTACAAGGATAGCATAACCGGAATTTGGAAAGACGTAGATACCGAAGCAGAAATCTCATTTAGTACTCTTTTTGATCCGTCAAATTTAAGAGTTAGCGCCTCTAACGCTACGCCAAGCTCTTATACTCGCCCTTCAACAAAATATATATCAATCGCAGCCGTTTACGCAGATCAATTTACCGATGGCGGCATTGATGCTGCTGATGCCACCCTTGGAACTTTAGGATTTAGTATAAGCGCCTCTCCTGTAATAAGTCAACCTAATTCTATAATATCATTTAAAAATAACATCAATGGATGGATTCAAGCTGATAATAATTTGGGTCAAGAAAACACTATTACGCAAATTAATCAAATTGATTTTCCTTTATTAAACCAAAGCGTTTTAGATTCTTTGGTTATAACAATAGACAAACCCATAAATCTTTCTAGTCAAACAACTCATACTAAATCTTATATTGCCCCCAGTATATTTAATTTTAATATTAATACGGCGTATTTAGAAGTAAAAATTAGAGAAACGCTTGCCCGTAAAGGCACTTCAATTGTTTCTATGGGTTAGCCAACATTTAATATACGATGCCCGATAAAATAAAATTAGAAAATCCGATCAACCCAGTTAATTTGGTATTAAGTACAGAATCAATGCTTGTAAGTCAAGGGAGCGGAGCAAATTATGTGACTCCCATTCAATCTTTTATAGCTGGAAATAATCCAATCACCCACAATCTAAATAAATACTGTTCCGTAACAGTTGTAGATAATAATGATGATGTTGTTATTGGAGAAATTCGTTACAATTCGCTTAACCAAGTAACCTTGACATTTACCGCCGCTTTTACCGGAAAGGCTTTTTTTAATTAATGCCTAAATTTTATACATCAATCAATTTAAATAACAATCAGCTTCAAAATGTTGCTTTAAATCCGCAACCAGATGTCAATTATCCTACTACAGCGGTTAATCAAAAAACCGGAGTAATTTATTTTGATACAAGCGGTGGCGGAACTAATAACCGGTTAGTTATTCGTAATGCGGCTAACAGCGCTTGGTTGAGCATTCCTTATTCCGGAAGTATTGTCAATGCTGATATTTCATCTAGTGCAGCAATTGACGTAACTAAACTTCTTACAACGTCTGCTACAGCTAATTCTGTAAGACTTGACACTATCGGTTACGCCACTGGAACTATCTCTGCCGGTACAAGCGGTACACCTCAAAAAATTCAATACGTTGCTGATCCTACAGCAGACAATGATGCAGCAAACAAAAAATATGTTGATGCCGCTGTTGCTAATCTTAATGTTCATGCCCCCGTTGTAGCAGCTACCACGGCAGACCTTGGAAATAGCTACACCGCGCCAAACGGAAACGGCATTGGAGCCTATCTTACTGTCACGGCAACTAGTTCAACTTTGACAATTGACGGCAAGCTACTTACGGCGGGAACCATCTATACCGGCGACAGAATTCTTGTTAAAAATCAAACGACTCAAACGCAAAATGGTGTTTATTACCTTGATAGCTTTCCAACTTCGTCTACCGCCAAACTTATTCGTGATACAGATTACGATGGCAGTATTACTGGCGAAGTTGCAAATGGCGATTACATTTTCGTTCTTTATGGCGGTCAAAAATCAACTGCTTGGATTCAATCTGCAACTGGTACGCTTACCGTTGGCACAAGTAGCTTAACCTTTACTCAATTTACGCAACTTGCGTCATATACGGCAAACAATCCTGCCGCTGGTATTAAAATAACAAATGGTACTAATTTTGAACTTGATAATACAACGGTTCCAGTTAGTATCAGCACTGGCACCGGTAATTTTGTTCTTGCTACATCGCCAACTCTTACTACTCCAACACTTGGTGTGGCAACGGCAACCTCAATTAACGGTGTTACAATTACATCGCGCACGGGTACGCTTACTCTTGCTAATAGCTCAACATTAGCAACGTCTGGAGCTTATTCTGTTACTCTTACAGCCACTGGTACAACAAGCGTAACTCTTCCAACTTCGGGAACCCTTGCTACCGTTCCAACTGAAACTAACCAGAGTCTTCCAACTAAGTATGTAACAACTTTTACTGCTTCTTTCGGAAACGTGTCTAAGGTTATTGCTCAATCTGCTCACGGACTTTCGTCTAATCGAAATCTCATTGTTCAAGTTTCCGATTCTAACGGTAATGTCGTGTATACTGATATTGTCATTAGTGCACTCGGTCAAGTCACTATTACATTTGCAGATGTTACAGCAAGTTACGATACATACGATATTACCATCATTGGTTAAAGTAAAGGGGCAGAATGTCTGCTAAGTTTAAAAATGGTATACAAACCAATTTCATTAATTTAGGAAATTCTAACGATTCCGGAAGTTTGGGAATATATGCTTCTGATGGATCGGTTACATATTTATATGCCAATAATAGTGGCACTTTAAGCTCAGCATATTTGCCGGTCGGGGGAGGTAATCTTGTTAGTACAGATAGCTCCGACAATTTAAGAAATAAAGTTTACAATAATGTTGATATTACTACACCCGCAAGTAAAGCCACATTAACATTAGGATCTGGTAAAACTGTAGCAATTAATAACGCTTTAACATTGTCTGGTACCGATGGTACCACAATGACTTTTCCAAATGCAAATGGTACGGTTGCAACATTAAATATTGCTAATACTTTTACTGCTGCTAACACTATTGCCCCTACTTCTACGACCGCAGTACCTTTAACACTTAAGGGTACTTCAAGTCTTGGATCGTCTCTTTCTGGTTTGGTAGTAACTACTTCAAGCAGCAGCGCGAATGCAACATTGACCGCTACAGGAGGCAGTCTTTCCGCAACGGGTCTTCAACCTTATACTACATATGCCATTTCCTCCTCTGGTATTCCCAGCATAACTAAAGATCCAACTGTAGCTTCTGGTCAAACCGGTTACGCCCCATATACTTTTACTACTCGCGGCACCATTTCAACTTCAACAACGGTCGGTACTGATCCCGGCTCAAGTGGTACAACAATTACCGTTGGCAGCACCGCAGGTTTTTCATATACTGGAACAATTCAAATTGAAAGTGAACAAATCACTTATACGGGATTAACGGTAACAACTTTTACTGGATGCACTAGAGGTGCGAACTCTACAGCTCCCGTCGCTCACGCTGCTGGAATGTCAGTCACCTTTGCAGGAACGCCAATACTTTTGAGTTCAACTGGTTCTGGTATTACAACCGCAACTAATGCTACCGCAACAGTGACTCCATCTACTGATATATACGATGTCAACGATGTTAATAATAATGTATTGGCAAAATTTGATCAAACCGGTTTATTAACTTTAAATAATGGTTTAATTATTAGTAGGGCTATGTATACTGCAACATGGCCGGTCGTAGTTAATACTGAAAGTTCATCATTTAGCTCTTCAGCCGCAACATATTATTACACTGTTGTTCCGGTATTTTCAAATGGCGACGGATTCGTAGGAACTTCAAGTACGGCCACAACTTCAACTGCTTCTAGTTATATCAGGTTCACGCAAACTACAGTTAATAATACAAATACCGTTACTTTGAATTGGGTTCAAACTCCGGGTGCGATTGGTTACAAAATTTATCGTAATTCGAACAGCAGCGTTTTTACTGGATCCGGTCTACTTTTAACCACAATTACTAGCGGATCAATTACATCTTACAAAGATACAGGAACGAGTACGTCGGGTGCCGCTCCAGCCGGTGTATCAGCAATGAACCAACACGCTTTTGCAATTTACGATTATGTTGGCGCTACTACGTTTTCAATTAATAAGGTTTATGGAAATACTGTTATCAACAGCGGTCTACAAGTTAATGGCAGTGCCGGTGCCTCTACTTTAATTTCGCCCGCCTATACTGTAAACGCACAAAGCGGTTCGTCTAGTACCGTTCCAATAATCGCTAGATCAAGGTATGATCAAACGCAAGACATTTTAAGAATTTCAGATACAAATAACAGCGTTTATGCTTTATTTGATAATTTTGGCAATTTAAAAAATAATGGCACGAATGTTTATCTTAATGCTTTAGCGGTTCCTTCTCCTTCTGCTGCGTTAGCATCGGGAGGATCATTAACGGTCAGCACACAATACAATTATCAGGTTACGGCTGTCAACCCTCAGGGGGAGACAACGGTTAGTTCAACTGTAAATGTTACCCCCACATCCGGTAATCAGACTGCATCATTGTCTTGGGCGCAAATTCCCGGAGCTTCTAGTTATAAAATTTATAGGGCGACTGGCGCGAGTCCAACATGGACGGGCGCACAATACATTCCAGTATCTGGAACTCAACAAACAACTGCTAGCTCTACAACAACTAATGCATATAACGATACAGGCACAACTCCGTTTTCAGCAGCATCTGTATCAAGCACAACGGTCACTCTTACAACATCTGTAGCTCATGGACTTTATACTGGTCAGAGTGTTTCTTTTTCAGGGTTTGCAAATAATGCAGGCACGCAATGGGCGAATCTTAACTCTGGTTCTTACACAGTCACTGTTACAAGTTCGACACAGTTTACTATTAGTTTCAGCGACCGCCCATCTAGCGCACCAACAAGTACCGCCACATTAACAAATGCTTATTTTGCCGGTACCGCTCCAACCGCCCCCACTGGAACCAAATTAATTACTCAAGCTTGGAATGGTCAATCAGGAAATATTCAAGAATGGCAAAATAGTTCTAGCACTACATTGGCAGCAATCGGTTCAGGCGGAGCATTACAATTGCCATATCTTGATGCGACTTCTACTGGTAACTTGCCCCTTACCGCATCTCATTATACAGTAAATTATACAAGCGGATCATATACGGTAACCCTTCCAGCCGCATCAACAACGGCAGCAGCGGCAGGCGTAACTGGTCGTATTTACAATATCAAAAATAGTGGTACCGGAGTTATAACTATTGCAAGAACTGGCAGCGATACAATTGATAACGCAACCTCTATTACAATTGATGGTAGCGTTAAACGCTATCAAACTATTACTGTTCAATCAACAGGAACGGGCTGGATTATTATCTAATGACTTACAATCCTAACACAACAAGTACTGACATTACTGATGGAACTATTGCTTATGGTGATTTGTCAACTGCTTTAACTTTGGATAACCTTGCGACTAATCGTCCTGCAACTGCGTCTATTACCGCTAATACTAATAAAATTACAAACGTTTCCGCTCCAACAACTGCAAATGATGCTGCAACCAAAACTTATGTTGATAAACGAGATCTTGTTAAATTAACAGGAACAACCGCGTCTATGACAACTGCCACACTTACTAATATAAACTTAGCTACTAATACCGTTTCAACTGATTCTGGTAATACTGCACTTAATACTCAAATAGTAACGGCTACCCCTACCAATGGCGGATCCATAGCAAACGGATTTGTGCAAGTAAAACAAGCTTGTTGGATTCATATAAGCGGTTTAATAACTTGGCCAAGTGCAAGCACAACAGGAAACAGATGGACGCATATTAGGCATTATTCACCTACTGGTGGGGCGAATTACCTAGTTAACTTTTATACTGGAATGACAACACCAAGTGCAAACCTTGCAGAAACTCCACTTCTTGGTGCTGCTTCTTTTGCTTCTACGGTATCAATGCACGTTTATGCAGCTCAATATGACTTTTTCAATCTTTGGGGATTCCATACTCAAGGTACAAGCATTACACCATTAACCGCTACCTTGACATTCTCAATTGTATCGTTTACATAAACCTACTAAATAACCCAATACGAAAGAATAACTTATAGAATGGCATATCTTGGCGCAAACATTTACTTTTACGATAGTAATACAACTTATAACAAAGGCGACGTCGTTGGATACGGAACTTCTGCTAATACAACTGCTACCGGAACTGTAGATTCTTCAACAATTACCGTTAACTCTGCAAATGACTTTGCAGTTGGAATGACCATTTCCGCCCTTAATGGACGCGGAATTCAATCAAGTACAACGGTAACGTCGATTAATTCAACTACAATTGGTTTGAGTCGCCCCCTTGCTTCTGCACTATCTTCAACCAAAGTAACAGCTACTACTTACTACGTTTCATTGATTGATAGAAATGTTGGTAACACACCATCTTCATCTTCAGCTTATTGGTCAACAGGTTCAACTGCTTACACCTTTGTTGACATTACTAACAATGGAAGCAGGACTATTACAACTGATTTTATTAAAACCGACACTCACGACAAGCTTAATGGCACAGTATTTAATTACGGCGTAAGTACATCTTCTGGTAATAATGCTGGCACTCTTTACATTCAGCAAAGCCCAGATGGTAAAAATTGGGATTACCAAAGTACGGTAGTTACGGATAATACTAGCAATTCCGGAGTCATTGACACTCCAACTGGAACGGTGACTGGATTTAGTGCCAAATTTACTGAAGAGATCGTAAGTCCTTACATTAGGTTTAAATTTGTTCTTGGTGGTACGACTGATGTACTTTGGCCAACTATTTTCAGGCTCAACGCCCGTACATCAGACGCTAGCGTTAAGTACTAGGATATCTCATGGATCATAAAGGTCCTGAGCACCACTACGACGAAATTGAATCGCCTGAAAATGGGCGAACGGTTTTCTTTCAACAAGGCGAAATTCAACCTGAGACAGTGCAAACTGAGGGTCGGGATCGTCCTTATCGCGGGCGGCCCAATCCCGTTGAAGAAGAAATGAAAGAACGCAATACTTTTGAAGATGGTAAAGATCAGGGCGGCAATTCTTTGAAAGAAGGAATTCTTGCTGGGCTTAAGGATGAAATGGATTGGGAAGAAATCGCTGAGCTTGATGAAGCAACTGAACCTGCTGGCCTTGGCGAAACTCATCCTGTAAAAGATAATCAGTGGAAGCCCGGAGATAGATCTGATCGCTCTATGGGCAGAGATGAAATGCTTGGCTCTGTTCGTAGTAGTGGCGAGCATAGCTGGAGCGATCCCGGAGATAATGACAATCAAGATCTTTGGGATCAAGTTGTTGAAGATTTTGAAAACGCTCAAGCTGAGCCTAATCAATCAACAAATAAAGTTGCTACAGCGCCTTGGCTTGATGAAGAACCAGATAATTTTCCTGTTGAGCAACTAGGCTGGGATATCGTTGACGTTGTAGAGCCTTCTAAAGAGCTTACAGAGGCCGCTAACAAATATTCTATGCCAATGCCTGAAGGTATTACAGATAATTTACATGAGGCTTTAATCGCTCTTAATGCTTGGGTAGAGAACCCAGAGGAAAATGGCAAACTTCGGCCTTATAAAGAGTATTGGTCAGTTATTCGACCAAAAATTACACAAGGTTCAGTTCAAATCGGAGTAGAGGATCCTCATATGGCCGACATTATTAATCACATTGCAAGAACTGACGATTTATCCGCTTTAAATAAATCCGCATCAGTTCGTAAAGAAGCCCTTTGGCCACTTTTAGCTTTATTACCGGAAGCCGCCGCTGCTGCACTGTCTGGTTTAGGAATTGGCGGAGCCGCTGCTGGTGCTGCTGGTGCTGCTGAGGCTGCTGGAGCCGCTGGATTAGGCGCAGAAGCACTGGGCGCAGGTGAGGCCGCTCTTGGTGGCGGACGCTTATTAGGAGGACTTTCTTCTTTGGCTAAAGGTGCCCTTAGTAAAGGTAAAAATATGGCTGCGTTTGAAGGCGTCAAAAAATTACTTGGCATTGGTGACGAAAGTGATGATGGTGAAGGCAATGATGGCGAAAACTCTGGTGGCGGAGGACAGCCTGCTATGAGCGGAGGACAATCTTTTGATCAACCTGCGGACACTGGATGGCAATATTTATCTTTTGATAAAAATGCTACTTATGGAGACGAATTTGAAAGCCCAAGTTCAATTAGTGAAAGAAAAGATACTACCGATCCTCACAATGTAGATCCGCATACAAAGACAGACGGAGATAATCAATATTGGCAAAAAGATTTTTCTGTAAATGGAATCGGTCAAAGTCGAACGGGCGAAGATAAGCCATTTAAAGAAAGTCATAGTGAGGATCATTTAATTGAAATTCTTACAAAAGCTTTACCAAAATTATTACATTTTTATTCTTCCGAAGAATCAGGCATTGACGACCCCGACCTTCAAGAGTTTCATGAAGCGTTTAACGAATTATTTCCAGATTATCTTGATCTACCCGATGTTGCTCCTGAAGAAAACGAAATTTTACTAATCTTAAATGGATCCGACCGCGATATTCAAAAAACAGGCGTTGCCGTTTTTGGACCAAAAACCCTTGTTCCAAGAGATGGAATGCCTTTAACTCCTGATCCTACTCAAATGCCTAAACAGAAAAAACCAAATGTAATAGATCCTTCAACTCATGGTTTTGATCCTCAAGCTGGTCCTGCAAATGCTGCTGGAGCTTCGGCAGGCTGGGAAACACAGACTTCCCCTAACCTAATTAATAAGACTGCTCCCCTTACTCCGGAAGAACAACAGCAAGCTCAGCAGTTAACTCAAAACAATCAACAAAAACAGCAGCAGACTGAACAACAAATTATGCAACAAATTCAACAAAAGAAACAAGGATCACATACACAGGGTCCTCATACAGATGAACAACAAAATGCATTTATTGAGCGCCTTCACGAATTATTTGAGGCTGGGGAACTTGATGAAGAACAAGTTGCCCAATTAGAAGATATGATGTTTAATGAGCCTTCTAATCCAGAGATTACTAAAATTTGGGCAGAGATTGCTAATCAAGATGAGCTTTTTGATGCCGCTCCAGAAGATATGGCTCCTAGCCCAGAAGAGCAAATGCAGGGCATGGGCGCACCCGGCGCACCAGCACCTCCCGGTGGAGATATGGGTATGGGCGGTCCTCTCGGCCCCGGTGGTCCTGCACCCGGAATTCCTGATATGAGTGCACCTACGCCTGCTGATCTTAACCCTGCTGGCCCCGGCGCTATGCAGCCCCCAATCATGTCTCATGTAAGAAATGATATGCTTAAATCTATTTTTAAACATGCTGCCGATTCTGCCGCTAGCGTATGCCCTAAATGTGATGGTCACACTACCGGTGTTGTAAATCAATCTAGCGGTGGATGCGAGTGTCGCTCATGCGGTCATAAATGGGATGATAAGAATCTAATTCCTTCTGATGGTACTTCAACAGATACAAGCACAACTGCTAGTTTTTATCAGGCTTTGAATCTTGATGAAGGCCCAATGGAAGTTATGCCCGGATCTGTTGATTCTTTTAGCGAGCCTGAAGAATTAGAAGAAGATGACTCTACTCATACTTGGGCAGACGATTCTGGCGAACCGCTTCAAGAGGGCAAGGAATATGAAATTTATGCTCATAATTATGAAATCCCAGATGTTGGTCGCGTAGTTGAAGTTAAGCCAGATGCCGTTGTTTATGAAATTGAATCTAATGGCGGACTTCGTACCACAATTGAAATTGATCGCAAAGAAGCAGATCTTAACGGTTATCGTTTTGTTTCAACTGATTTTGGGTCAGAAGATAATCCGGCTGGCATTGAGGAAAATCTTGACACTAAGAACGTCACTGCTCCCGGTCAGGATTCAGACCTTTCAACGCCTCATATTCAAATCGGTAGTTCTACAAAGAAGGCAACCGTTGGTTTTTGGGCTTGCCCAGAAACTCCAGCATGTCAATTTAATATTGAGGGCGGAGATTTTGAACCCGGCGAATGCCCATATCATCATGTGCCAACCGTAGAAGCCGGTGAAAATTACATGCAACAAATTTATACAGTAAAAGAGCATCAAGAAGGGCGTAATGTTTCGTCACTAAAAACAGCCGGACAGCATTACACACCTATGCAGCAGCGTGAACTTATTGATGAGTATGGCGAAGCTCGCAATTCAGACAAGCTTAATTTAGAAGGCACTCACTATGCCGATTCAGACCCCGATTACTTTCTTTTCGGTTGCTGACCTTAAAAACAACTTAAATCTAAAGGATAACAAGTGATGGATTATACAACCCGCATCGTTAAGTCCGCTTCAGGACTCACTCAGCATGAAGCCCTTCTTTCGCTTCAGAATCATAGTCAGTTCCAAGCTGGAACTAAAATTGCCAGCATTCACAATCAGGGCGGTCATTGGGTTGCCAAGCTTCTTGTTCCTAAGACTTCAAATGAAGATGTAAAGCCTTGCGAGCATTGCGAGGATAAAGGTTGTCAGCATTGCAAGAAGACTGCCGCTGGCGCATTTGAAGATATTGATGAATCGCCCGCCGACCTTCATGATGACATGCATGAAATGAATGAATCACCCCTTGAAGAAATGGAAGAGCATGAGGGCGAAGATCATGTAGAAAAGCATGAGCGCTCAGAAGATAAAAAGATTGCTGAACTTGAGAAGAAGATTGACCTTCTTCTTGATGCTCTTGGAATTAGCGAAAAGGGCGAAGATATGGATGAAATGCCAGAGGGTCCATCTGCTGATCTTCCTGCTGCACCTGCTCCTAAGCGTCCAAAGGGTCCTAGCAAATCAGAGCCTCTTCCAACAGGTTCAGGCGCTAAACTTAAGCCCGGTGAGGTTCCTAACAAGCCCGGTATGACCCCTGTTGGTTCACCTTCATTTGCTTCAGTTAAAACTGCTAGCTGCGAAGGCGAATGCGAAAAGGGTGCTTGTGAGCATTGCGACAGCAAACGTGAAGCTAATGCTTCAATGCCTCCTGCTGCTATGGGCGCACCTGCTATGGGCACTGCCTCAGGTCCAGTAGGCGCTCCTATGTCTGGTCAAAGCTGCACTTGCCCTCCCGGTCAACCATGCTCTTGCGGCGCTTCAACAGCATCAAATGCAGCCGCTCCTGCATCCCCCTCAGCTTCAGGCCCAGTGATGTCATTTACAGCTTCTAAGGCTGATCCTAATCGCGATGTAAGCATTAGAATGGCTAAAGCTCAGCTTGAAAATACTTATCAAGGTTTTCGCGTAGCTCGCATTAAGCGCGACGGAGATTATATTCACGCTTTAGTGACTCGATAAAATGAGCCTTGACTCCGAAGAAATTATTATTAAAGAGTTTAATACTCTTCGGGGCCGGGTACTTGGTTTAATTGAATCTTGGGGTCTTCCTGAGCGTCAAGAAAAGGGCTGCAAAGCCACCTTTAAATCATTGACTTATGACGCAGAAAAGTCAATTCGGGACATTGTAACTAAATAATTTAGTTTATCCCACACTTAAGAGGCGATATGGCATTCACAAAATACGCCTCTTTAGAGGTCAGCAAAGTTTTAGAGATTAAAGGTTCAGCAGAGCGCGATGCCTCTGCTTCTCTTTCTAAAATTGCTGCTTTTGAAGATTATCGTACTGAAGATGGTTATCTTTACGCTCGTATTCGTGCCATTTCTTCAAGAGTAAATAAAAATCATGACGGCTGGCCCTCAGTAGAGCTTGCTGGCGGTCAGGATGTTTTTGATCGTCACACTTCTTCTACTGGCGGATTCACTGTTAACGCCAATGCTAATGATCAATATGGATTTTCTACTTTCATTGGCAAGCCAATCTTTGTAGATCATCATAATTCAGATCCCTCCCGTGCGCGTGGGGTTATTGTTGATGCAAAGCTTCATGTAGACGATCATAAAACTGCCGCTCAAAAAGATTCTTATTATCGCGACGCTCCTTCTAATCACACTCCCCCAACTTGGGTTGAGCTTCTTCTTGAAGTAGATGCTAAGTCATTCCCTAAGCTTGCTAAGGCAATTATTGACGGATCAAAGAATGCCAAGAATGGCATTGATGGTTTCTCAATGGGATGTGACGTAGAGCGCTCTGTTTGCAATATCTGCAAGAACTCTGCAACTACTCCTGATGAGTTTTGCAACCACGTTCGCATGAAGGGCGCTATGTGCGATTACATCGATCCTGAGACGGGTCATAAAACTTCAAAGAAATCATATGAGGACTGCTACGGCATTAAGTTCTTTGAGATTTCAGCAGTATTTGACCCCGCCGATGAGACGGCTCTTATCCGCGAGGTACGTTCTAATGTAAAGGAAGCTTCTATGAATAAATTTGCGTCTGAAGGGTTTACTCCACCAGAGTCAGTACAAAACAATGCTCGTCGTGGTCTTGAAATGGTTGAAGCTGGCGAGGCTGGCGATGGTCTTGAATCTGCAACCAAAGGTCGTGCTCATGATATCGCTTCAGGCAAGGCTCTAAGCCTTGATCATGTTAAGCGTATGCATTCATTCTTTGAGCGTCATGATAAAACTCGCCCAGATGATGGCGGCAAAGGTAACTCACCTTGGAAAACCGCTTGGATGCTTTGGGGCGGAGATTCAGGTCGCTCTTGGGCGGAATCCGTTGTTGGCAAAGAAGTTGGCCATGATAAGAGTGAAAAAACTTCTAATGATAAGCCACAGATCACTAAAACTCGCGCTCCTGAAGAAGTAGATACTTTGCGCGAAGATAAGGTTTGCGACATTTGTGGCGAAATTATGGATGGCCCACAGTGCGACGTTTGTGGTTATGAAGCAGAGCCTGAAGGTTTTGGCGATCCAGATCTTAGCGCCGCTAAAAGGCGTGACGAATCAGAAGAAGCAAATGAAGAATCTTTATCAACTTTAGATGTTGATACTAATAATTTGCCTACGCTCTCTCATGTAACAGATGCCGAATGGACAGTATTCGACACAAAAATTTCACAAATCAATAAAATTGAACGACCAATACTTCCGGTTCAGACGCCACCAGCGTCTAATGAGCCGCAAGACTATGTTGTGAAGGATCAAATAAGGCCCGTCACATCATCAGTTCGCACCGCATCGGATTTCCTTGCGGCTGCTGGTAACAGAAAAAGGAACAACATGGAAACACATATCGCTGACGCAATGACAAGCGCACCGGCTGTTGCCAAGCCTGACTACAATACTGATGTAGTCGGAACTGGTGGCGTTGGTGGAGCTTCAAATGAAGACGCATCCAAGGCTGACGCTCAAGTTAATGTTACCGATATTGGTGGCATTTCTGGTGTTGGCACTGGCAATGAAAAGACAGTACAAGTTGATCAGGGCGATGAACACTCAAAAAACATTGAAGCTATCCACACAGATACTTTTGGTGCAAATGAGGGCGATTCACTCGGTCAGCAAGACCCAGTAACTGACGTAAGTAGCTATCAGGTATTTAACTCAGATAGCGCTACGCCTCTTACAATGCATGAGCCAGCAGCAAAGGCTTCATCATGGGTTGTATCAGATGTTCGCGGCGTGGAGCCTTCCGACCCAATGGGTAAGGCTGATGACCGCATTGATGTAACAGATAGCATGGGACCATATGCAATTACCACTCAGGATTCTGGCCCAACAGCTACTTTCCCAGATGGTAATAGCGCGGTAACTCGTCAGGCTGATCCAGTAGATCCTCAGAATAAGAGTTTCTATCACGATCAGAATAGTAAGGAATTTTACCCAACTGGAGTTGATTCTAAGGATCATGCTTTTGGTGATGGTAATGATAGCACCGCTCATATCATGTCGGCCTTCAAGTTGGCTGATACTGAGATCGAACTTGGCATTCTTGACGCTTCACAGAAGTATGCAAGAGTTGCTGAGCTTGAAAAGGCAGCGCCCGCAGTTGTTGAGGCTTCACTGATTTACGCTAATCGCGTTAAGACAGCGGGCCTTAAGAAGTCGGCGCGGACAGCTAAGAGGCTTCCGTCTCTAGTTAGGGAGGCAAGTACTGCTCCCGCAACAACTCAGGCAGATTCAGATGACTCTGCTCTGTTTATGTAAAAAATAAGAGAATATTACTTTATTTTTACAACCCGCCGTCTAGAAACAATTGAAACGGCGTAGCGCCCACAAGGCGTGAAACTAAAAATCACAAAACAAAATAGGAAAATACAAATATGCTTAGACTAAAGAATCTAGCTAATAAGTATCAGAAGCGCACTTGTAGGCCGTTGTATGCCCAGACTCAGGCTACGCCTTATGCTGCAAATCTACATAGTGGATTTCGTGCATCTGACGGTTCGCTCCAGCTTCCAACCACTTCGGTTACTGCTGGTGCCACTGCTCGTCAGGCTTCTGCTTTTACTCTCAAGGGTAGCCTTGTTCCCGGACTTGTTCTAGTTCGTGCCAAGGATTCCTCGGGTGCTCTTGGCGAATCAGTTACAGTCGCTACTGGCGCTGAAAATGAAGTACCATTTGGTCTTCTTGCCAACTTTGTTGGCGGCGACCTTGACGAGGGTTTCTCAGGAGACTCTCTTCAAAATTCAGTTGGTGTTTGGCGCGGTCCGGACTCGGTGTTTGAGATTCTCTCACCTGCGTTCGACAGCGACGGCACTGGCTCAAGCGGCACATCTGTTGTCACAACGGCCATTGGTGCCTCTGGCGGTATCGGCGCCACTAACACCATTAAGTCTCTGACTTATCCTCCAACATTTGGTGGAACCGCTCAGACCACTGCAACTACTGCAACTAATGCATTTGGTGCGCAGGCTATTTCAACAGCCATTTCAGGTACTGTCAATAACACCAGCGGCATCTACCTGTACGCAGGTGTAGATGGTCGCCTTGTAAGCATGACGACCCCCGGTGTAAACCGTATGCCTGTTGCTCGTTTAATTGACAGCCCAGCCACAAGCCGTATTGTCGTGGACCTATTGGTATAAAGAAAGGAATATGATTAATATGGAAATTACATCACGCAAGGCTGTTTCATCAGCCGATTACGAGGCTAAGCTTGCTAACGCACCTAAGCTTACCAAGGAAGCAAAGGCACAGAAGCTTCAGTCAATCCTAAAGGATTCATCGAACGCAATGCGTCGTATCGGTCAGGGTATGATCGGTCCTATTCAGATTCGTCTTCGTTATGAGGGCATTACTCGTAATGTTCTTATTGAAGATACTCTTGAGCGCGGTCCCCTTATGCCTTACGACATCCTTGACGATCTAGGTAGGGCTTATATCCTTAACCAGACCGACTCGGAAGTTAAGATCACCCCATTCGAAGGCAAGCAGGCATTCCCTCAGCTTTTCCGTATCGCTACGTTCCCACGTATCCGTAAGGAAGATCTGTACTACCTTCGTGTAAACGCTGTTGAGTACGCACAGGACGAGAGCCGTCAGGCAATCCAGAAGCAGGAAGACGCCCGTCTTATCCTTCTTCTTGAGGCTGCTATTGCTGAGCTTGGCAAGGTTCGCAATGCAACTGGCAATGACGCTATTGCTGGCGTTGCTCCTACCGGTGGTCGTCAGACCGGTATTGCTGCTGGTTCATCAGGTGAGCAGACCATCCTTATTGGTGATGGTAACCCACTTGAGCCTAGCGACTTTTACAGCGCTGTTTCACAAATCGAGATCAACCAGCTTGAAGCTCGCCGTGTCATCATTCACCCTGCTGACGCTCGCGATTTCTACAACTGGGATCTCAACGTAACTGGCTTTGAATTCAAGGATAAGGTATTCGGTGGAGAGAAGATCACCACATTCGGTGAATTCCAGATCCAGCGTTCAATCATCGTCCCACAAGGCGAGGTATTCCTTACCGCTGAGCCTGATTACGTCGGTGTTATGCCCGTCATGTACTCACTTGACGTTGAAGAGAACCACAATGTTGAAACATTTTGGAAGGGTTGGGTCATGGACGAACTTATCGGCATGCTCATCCTTAACGCTCGCGGCCTTTCACGTATTGTTAAGGGCGGTGCAATCTCTGATTACACAACCACTACAACAAGCAAGAAGCTAGACATCTCAGGCCTCGCCTGATCCTAGTCCTCTTTGAGGTAAAGAAAAGGCCCCCAGAAATGGGGGCCTTTTTATTTGCATTTATATTATTTTATAAATTACTTGGATGCCTAAGAGCATATTCTAAGCTAGGCCTTAAATCAGATTGCCACCTTGAAGGATTAGCTCCTGATGTATCAAACCTAATACCAGCAACATGCATGTATGTGTGGCCTGAATTAGCGTAAACCGTAATCCATTTACCCGGCCCTGACTGACCCCAAGACATTAGTGATCCTGAATCCATTGGAGTATTGATCAGATCTGCTCCATGAAGGGCATATGATACTGATCCTGAACAGTCGTAGCCAGAATCTAAAAAAGATCCATGTCCGCCTCCCCATACATATGGAAGCGCATTGATCTTGTTTCCGGCCCATACAACTCGTTTAACATTAATTGGAGCCTTAGATGGGGCATAGGCTACATTTTTATATATAAAAGCCTTAGAACCCATTACAACAGGTTTGAGAGGATCTTTAATAAGGCTGATTGACGCCCTTACTCGGATCTTCTTTGTTTTCACCTTCCATTTGTATGTATAAAAATGAACAGTGGGATTATTCCAATTATTCATTTGATATCCACAATGAACCCAAATGTCAAGCTGAGAACCCCAACCAATATGATCTTCAACCCTAAAATAATGCTTGCCATAAATGGCTTTAGGGAAATAGATCCTTGTTCCTAATGGAAGGAAATTATTGGCAACTTCGCCAAAACGAGGCGTTGTTCCCATTGATGTAATATTACCGCCACCTGAAGCATCACAGCCTTCAGTTGAATAAGCGGTTGCTCTAACGGAAAAGTGCTGAATCGGCACCCTTACGCGATATTTCTTTGTTTTTGTTACTACAGGACCCGGAATTGTAGTAATGTGGGCCTGTTTACTAACAGCTTTCGCTGGTTCTGGGGTAGATGCAAAACTACCGATTACGGCGGCTACTACAACCGCTGTTTTAGCATATAACATAATATCTTCCTTGGAACACATTCATTTGTCCTACATTGACTTCGCAAGCCCTCTTACTTAACAACTTAACGGGCTGAATGAGACCAGTGGAATTAACTCCTTTTGTCGATTTATATAAAAAGCCAAACGTTGACTTGTACAAAGACTATATCATATAGTCAAATTGTCAAGACTTAGTTTGGCTTCCCTAATTACTATATCGAATCCCGGTCTTAATCAGTGGCAAGTCTCGTTTGTAGTACCAAGTCAAGTCTTATATTGTTATAGAAAGAGAGAATAAATTATGCCACCTAAGAAGCTAACCCCTAATGGTCAGGCTGCTGAACCCGTTGGAGCAAAAATTGCTGCAACTCGCAAGCCTGCCGCAAAGCCCAAGACCGCTCCCAGAAAGAGCGCGTCAACAAGCAAGTATGTTCGTAATGTTCGCGGCGTCAATGTTCGCGTTACATTTGGATCTGGTCGCAAGATTGAACTTGCTCCTAGAGGCCAGCGCAATGATATGACTGCAATTAGTAAGGATGAATTAGATGATTCAATCTTCCTTAATAACCTTGGCAGCCTTTATGAAGTTATTTCTGCCACTGACGCTCAGACAATCCGTGAAAAGCAGATGACTAATGCATCAACTTTGCCACAGCCTCGCCCAGAAGATATTCTTACCGATCAACTTGGTAATGCTGGTAATTTTACAGGTCTGGACAAGTCTAATACAGAAAAAAGTATTACAATCGGTCACCTTAATGAAGTAGAGGGTCGTCCAAATGAGGAAAAGGCGACTGAAATTACCCGCAGCGTTGCTCCTGAAAGGGTTGACGTTCCGGGTAGCTCGTTGTAAACTAATATTAAAGGAAAAATATGAGTAATATTAATAATTTAAATGAAGGTGAGTTGGATGCGATAAAAACTTCAATTGAATGTCGTATTCATCAAGCTAAAACCGATGTACTTAACTACGAAGAAAAACTTAAAGAAATTCTTGAAGCTCTTAAGGTTTTTGCAACCGATTCCGCAGAAACCGTACAAATTGTCGCGGAAACTGTCGTTGAAACAGTTGTTGAAAAGGTTGAAGAGGTCGCTGAAGTTGTTAAGGAAGAAGTGAAAAAGGCCGCTCCTAAAAAGGCTGCTGCTAAGAAAACTGAGCCTGCAACTGAAGAGTCAGATAAGTAAATTTATCAATGTTTTAGTGAAAGAGCCGCCTTGTGCGGCTCTTTTTATTTTAAGATTCTTTATTGCCAACAGTTAATAGTTGCATGAGCCTTGGTTATGATAAACAAACAAAAATTGTTGCGCTAGGTGACTCTGCTCGCCTTGTCGCTCGTCTTTATGACGATAATGATCAACTTTATTCTTATGAAGACCTTGGATCAGTAACTTTTACTATTCAATTGCCCGCTAGTCGCACAGATGATGATCCATCTGATAATAAAAAGAACAGAGAATACATCAGCCCCGCTGAAAAGATAACTTTAGATGGCGAAATTTTAGAAGACGGTACAGGAGTTTTAATTTATGATGACACTACTCGTTTAGGTCATCATATCGCCGTTGCAACTTTTAAACTTATTGACGGAACAACAAAGTCAACTAGAGTTGATTTTGAAGTTTTTGATCCATTTGAAATTGTTGATACTCCAATCCGCGTTGTAGCAGATGGCGTGTGGACTAAACTTGAAGATTGCTTTGATGCTGAAAATGAAGGTCCTTGGGTTCAAGATATGACCATGCATTTTTTTCGTGAAGAAAAAATGGAAAAATTTATTGCAGACGCTCTTTTTGATATTAATTATCAAAATCCTCCTACCGCTTTAGCAATTAACAGTTTTGTAAACGCTGACAATACGGTTACTGACAATTATCCACTTCTTGTTCAGGGCATTTTTATTCAAGTTCTTCGTCACATTATGCGCTCTTATGTTGAGCAACCAATGCCTACTGGTGCGCAAATTGCTTTTCAAGATCGTCGTGATTATCTTCAACGCTGGGAAAGCATGTACGAATTAGAAATGCAGCAATATATGCGATGGGTTGCTCTTTACAAACGCGGATTCCTTCAACTTGGTCATAGCAAGCTCATTGTTTCCGCTAAAGCTGGTCGTCTTATTCCTGCTCCTATGCGGGCAAGATCTGTTGGGCGTGGTTATTGGTAGTTTACGACAACTTAATATACGATGGCAAACATTACAACATATTTAGAAAACAAGCTCCTTGAGCATAGCGTTGGCAAAACATCTTACGCAATGCCTGCTGCAACCTATGCAGGGCTTTTTATTAGTATTCCAACTGTTAATTATTTAACTTCCAACTCAATTACAGGCGTTGAGGTTGGACAAACAAATGGATATCAAAGAAAACAAATTTCTTGGAATTCTGCATCATCTGGCACTATAAGTAATTCCACGGACATTACTTGGACCTCTACCGGTCCTTGGAGCAGTAATTCGGGAAGTGCCACTCCGGTTGGATACATCGGAGTTTTTGATAGTGACGGTCAACTTCTTTGGTTTGGTTCCCTTTCGGCAAAAATTTTAATGGCGGTTAGTGGCGACACATTTACACTTCCAGCGGGCAGCTTAACTCTGACCCTAACCTAAGGGTTTAGATGACTAATTCAGGTTCATACTCAGCCAATTTATCGGCTCAATCTAATTTAAAAGCAAATGCAAAGGTCGCGAACCTTTTAACCGCAACTTCTAATTTGGCAGCATCAATTGGTTATCGTACCACTATTTACGACAATCTTTTATATGCCACTAAATATGTTGGGAATGAAAGTGCCCCGCAAGACATTAAGCGCCTTCGTCGTCAAGTGCATGACATGATGCGCCGCATGGGTCAACCTGTAATTATTAAAAAGATGTTAACGGTCAAAGATGTTGAGGAAAATTACGCTGAGCGCTCAGCTAATTATGATTCCATTTACGGTCAAACTCGTAACAATGATAATCTTTCTTGGGGATCAGGTTTTGTTTCAAAAGAAAAATCAGACGATGAATGGATTGATCTTTCAACTGGCGAAGTTGTAAGATCGGATTATACTCCTAACGATAGTTGGCCTAAAGCTCCTAAATATAGAGGATTTGGTCCCGGTATTTTAACTTATGTCATTCAACCAGACATTGCAGAGGACTTTTTTAAATTGACTCCAGAGGGAGCTATGTTTCAAACGCAGATGGCAGAACTAACTATGGGTTGGTTTCCAAAAGTAGATGACAATGATTTAATCATTAATGTTGAATTGGGTAATAACGGAAGGGTTATCGCTGCGGGGCGGAGATATCAAGCAAAGATTGTTAATCCGGTTACCATGAGAGGTTTGGATAACAATGGGCGAATTGAGAACAAAGGGTATTTAAATAATCGTCACACAGTTAATCAAAAATATCAAATAACACTTGTCCCAGCTAATAACATTTTAATGAATGTAGAGGTTGATAGATGACTTATTTACCTGAAAAAACAGTTAGGTATAAGACTTATGTAAAAACTGCATTAGTTGAAGCATTAAGACCGGTTTTTAAAAATCACTTGGATGAAAAATTAAGAAATACCAACGTTACTATTGACTTTCCAAAAGAGCGTCAAAGTTATCCGTCAGTAGTTATTAAATTTTATGAAAAAGAAATTAGTAATGCTGGTGTCGGACATGAAGAAATGTTAATTGACAATGATAATAACGTTTGGAAATTTAAACATTATTTTTATAATGGAGACATAGAATTTTCAATTTTAGCTTTATCTTCTCTTGATAGAGATTTAATCTCTGACACTTTGGTTCAAACCATAGCGATGGGCAACTTAGCCGATTATACAAATAATTTTTTTAATCGAATTTATCCTCCAAATACATCAAACATTCCTGATTCAGTTGGACATTATATAAATATAAACTCTGACAAAATTAATGGATTTGGAGAAAATCAAAATCCTGTACCTTGGAACTCTGAAGATGATTTAATTTATCAAGTTTCTTATAGATCAAACATTTGGGGAGAATTTTATAGCCTTCCCGCTGATGTGCCGATTGATTTTATTAAACAGACTTTCCTTTATCCTTATACCGATGGTGACGATCTTCCAAAAGGCAGCGAAAATTTAAATAATTGGACCTAATCAACCTTTCTTTATGCCGTTCACTACCACTTAATTTTTGACAAGGAGCATTTGAATAATAATGGCTTATAATCCACCCGGCGTATCAGTAACTGAATATACGAATCCAGTAGTTTCCCCTCTGCTTGCTACAGCAGACACTCTTTGCCTTGTTGGGCCTACTCCTATTGCGGGCGTGACTAAGACTGATACTGTTACTTTTACTAGCCCTGAGCTTTTAACCAGTACTTGGTCTGGAACAAACTGGGGAACCACTAGCCCTTATTCACACACTACTGGCAGCGTTGTTGCATTAACTAATAGTTTTGTTCCAACTGTTGGATTTACTTATCAAATTACTTATACTGTAACTGGCGCAACAACTTCAACTAATGCCAACATTGCATCTATCACATTTGGCAGCAACATTATTGGAAATGTTTCAGGTTCCATTACAACAGACGTTACCGATGTTACTGTTTTAGTAACGGCTAGTACCACTGATAAGTTATCTGTTGTTCCCGGTACTAGTTTTGCAGGTACTTTTAAAGCCAGCATTAAGCAAATTGGCGTTCCGATTACTCTTCCTTCAATTTCAACTGGCAGCAAACTTGTATCAATTAACAAGGTTACTCTTGCGTCAAATGCCCCTTCAAATAATACTTCCGGTACACGTTATGACGGTTTTATCGAATCTGGTGTAACTCTTACTAGTGGAACTGCATATTTTACTGCAAGCGTTAATAATCCTTGGGGAATCGGTCAAACAGTAGCAGGAACAGGTATCCCTAATAATACAAAAGTTACAAATGTGACATCTGACGCTAACGGAACAACTTTAACCGTTACCGTAAACAATGCTCCAACTGCATCTAGTAGCAATGTCACCATTTATGTTAATCAAACTACTCCTCCAACTTCAATTACTACAACCGTTACAACCGCTCCGGGCAATGTTGTAGGGTCTTCATCTTATGTAAGTGGAGGGACTTGGACTTCAGCAATTCTTGGCGGAACGGTAACGTCTGGCACCAACGGACCAACATACACTGTTACTGCCGCTGGAACCAACACCGCAACCTTGCTTTGTACTACTGCTGGAACGGTAGCAGCAACAACATCATTGACGATTAATTATGGTTCGTCTTCAACTCAATATTCGGTAGTAAATTCTAATTCTGTTTCAACCACTCTTGCAACCGCTTTTACTTCTTCATTAAGTTTGCCCGGAACAATTGCGGTTTCATCAGTCAGTGGATTCCCAGCTACGGGCGGAACAGTTAAAATTGATAGCGAATTGTTTACTTATACCGGTGTCAATACATCAGTAACTCCTCCAACTTTAACTGGCGTTTACAATTCAGAATATGGCACGATTGCCGCAGATCACAGCGTTGGCGTACCAGTATCACTTTTAACAAATACCATTGCTCGCGCAATTTCATCGACTCAAATTACTACTTTAAGTGTTGCATCAATAGTTTTTGCCGGTTCTCCAAGCGTTGCAACCGTTACATTAAATGCAAATACCGGACTTCAACCTAGCACAACTTATTCAATTTCTTCAACAAAAATTAACGGTTACGTTACCTTTACAACTCCAGCCACGCTGGGTTCGACGGTTGCATTTACACTTTCAACAACAACTGGCACAACAACTGGCCTTACCGCTGGAACCGGTTTAACCGATGCTTCGGTAATTACATCCATTCCATCAACAACCATTGGCTTGAAGTCAGGCACTAGTACATACGCATTTGATGAACCTGTAATTGTTGAATACACTTATGCTCCATCAGATTTTTATAAAGTTATTGAATTTGATACCATGTCAGATGTTGAAGATCGTTTTGGAAAAGTTTACAAATCAAACGGAACCATAAACTCTACCCTTTCATTTGCTGCTCAAATTGCTTTTGAAAATGGAGTAGACTCCGTTTATCTTCAACCCTTGTTTGCTTTTGATACTGATAAAGTAACTCGTATTAAACCAACAAATGTTGACGATTTAACGGCTTGGGATAATACTTTTACCGCACTTCAAAGCATTGATAATATTAACTTTATTGTTCCAGTTATTGGCACTGGTAATTCATTTGGTGGATCAAGCGCTACTACAACTAACGTTAAGGCAATTCATGGCAAACTTAAGAATCACCTTGCAACAATGGTCACTGATTCAGGTCAGTACATTATTGGTTTAGTCGGTCACGATGGCACGATTACCGGAGACGCTACCGGTTTAACATCAGCGGCTCTTATCGCCAACGTTGGCGATCTTAGGATCAATCATCAGGATCAGGGTTATGATCAACAGTTAGTCTTTGTTTCACCCACTAAACTTCAGCGCCCTGTTTCAATTGCTTCAACCAATGTTGCTCTTGAAGTTGGCGGACAGTATGCTGCCGTTGCAATTGCTGCAATGGCCGCTTCACGCGAGGTTTCAACCTCTCTTACAAGAAAAGGCGTTGGCGGATTCAGCGCGGTTCTTAACTCCTTTACAAAGAAAGAAAAGAACTCAATGGCAGAGGCTGGCATTCTTGTTATCGAACAGGCTGGCACAGCCGTTCAAGTTCGTCACGCTGTTACTACTGATGTAAAAAATGGCGTCAGCCAGTCAGAGCTTTCGGTTGTTCGTGCCAAGCACTTTATGATGTCTACACTTAAAAACACTGTTGATACTCAAATTATTGGCAAAGTATACGCAGATGGCAATGCCCCTCTAGTTGTAAGCACTGCAATTGCCTCAGCACTTGAAACTCTCAAGAATAATGGCGACATTGTTGATTTCTCTGATGTTCAGGCCAGAACTCTTACAAATGGCCCTACAACAATTGATGTTCGATTCAATTACCGTCCTGCTTTCCCAGTCAATTACATTAATATCGGCTTCTCAATTGACTTAACAAGTGGGAACTCAACACTTTCTCAAGCAAATACTCTACAGGTGGGTTAATTTAAATGGCAGACGATCTCAAAGGAGCAAGGAATAGGGCAAGAGTAGGCGGGTCTGGGTTTACCGTTTTCACATGGGATAATAAACCAATTCTTTTTGCCCAGCAAATTTCACATACGTCACCAGCACCCGTTGGTCCCGGCACCGTAGCAATTCACCCCTTAGATGAACCCTACCCAGTTGAATTAATTACGCCTCAGGCTGCTTCAATGGGTACTATTGTTCTTGAGCTTTTTGAGCTTTATGGAGCACAGGTTTGGGAGCGACTTGCTAGCTATCTTGGCGGCGATCCAAATGCCAGTTCAGCAACCGGTTTTGGCGACGGCGTTACAGGTAAAGGTAATGGCCCTGTTGATATCGTTGGCGTTTTCAACGCTGTTGCTAACGCTAAGGAACCAATTCGTATCATTAAGTACATCAAACCTCCTCAGATTCGTGGTCGCACAATGAAGCCATATACAGAAGAGTATCACAATTGCGTAATTTCAAACGTGTCTGACAGCGAAACTATTGAAGTTGGCACAATGCAAATTACCAAGCAGATTGCTGTTAACTACACATACATGACTCGCGGTTTCCGCAATCCAATGACCAAGCGTAGATCTGCAAACCTTGGTGGAATTACTCCAAATAGCTCTACAACAACTTCTTTCTAAAAACTAGTCATTCCTCTCTCTTAATAAGAGAGTTCTTCAAAAAGTAAAGGAAGTATGATGGAAGATCAAAGTTTTGTTAGCGAAGCCGAAGACGGCTTTCCCGAAGAAGTATCTGAAGATGTAGATGGCCTTTTATGGCTTGGTTATTTAGAAGACGAATTTGAATTTTGCGGTCATGAGTTTGTTATTAGAACGCTAAGGCTTGAAGAAGAAATGACGACTGGACTCTTGTCAAAAGAGTACGCAGAAAGCATGTCTGAAGCCAAAGCTTTAATTACGGCTCAAATAGCAATGTCCCTAATTGCGATTGACGGCAGAGAAGATTTTTGTCCGGCAATTGGTCCAAATAAAAAAGATCACGCCAGAGCTAGGTTTAACTATATCGCCTCTCATTGGTTCGAACCAACATTAGCCTTTGTTTATTCTAAGTATGCTGATTTAATAGAAAGGCAACGAGCATGCATTCGTGAAATGGATTTTTTATCCAGAGAGAGTCTAAATACCTTTATGGACTCGCCAAGCTTTTTGAAAAAGAAGGTAGATTCTCAAATGACAGGGGAGATCATGGACATTTTGGACAGCGAGCAGGATTAAATATCTTACAAAGAAAATTGCTCCTTTATTTAATAAATCAAGATCAAAAAAATGATTTAAAAAGGCGAGAGCAAGAATTTAAAAATCAAGTGTTTGCCAATAGCATTGATTTGTATAGAAAGATGTTTATGGAAGAAGATGTCATCGATGAAAAAGACGTTGAATATGTAGCCCCTCAAAACGAATTTGAATTCAAAAACATGCTTAAAGAATTAAAATCTTATGGATTAATTGATAACGATTAGTTCTTCCATTCATTGTAATAGACCCATGCGTAACCGTTGTAGTGGCTACGTGGATCGTCGCCAAAAAGCCACTCTAAGATAATTAGTGCCAAAAATAGCGGCGAAAAAACAATCGCAATAACAACCATAATTAAATTTGTAAAAATCTTCATAGCATATCCTTTTTAGTTAGTACACCAACTATGCGCTTTCCAGTCGCGTAAATTATAAACAGTGGAAATATCTTATCACACATGACTCAAGAACGCGACCCAAATAATCCCGACAATCCAGCCGCATTTATTTCTGATTTTGACGCGCAATTAATTGTAAAATTAGCTGAAGCAATTGGACGATCCGTCAGTGAAAACATTAAAAAATCTGAAGAAAGTAGTAAAATTAGTCGCGGAGCCGGGGGACTAGGGCGCGACCCAGAAGTTGTAAAACAGTTAAAAGAACAAGCCCTGCTTTATACTTATGGTAAAGGTGCCGATTTGGGTAAAGGAGTCACTGGTGCGCTCGGAGGTCTTTTTAAACCCGCAGATGTAATCGCAGCAGATTATAAAGATCAACGCGGACAAATTGTTTCAAACAAACAAAAAATAGCCATGCAAAGGGCGACCCTTGGAGTTAATCCAAATCCATCATCAATAATAGATCCAGCTATTTTTGGAGGACAAATGAGCATGGGGCAAATGTTTCAATTAGGCGCAGATGTAATTGGAAAGCAAAATGCTAAGAGAATTAACCCCTCTACTGGAAAACCTATTTTTGATTCAACCACTACAAGGTTAAATAGCGCCGAAGCCCTATTATCTAGATCCGCTGAATATGCTCCAATAATGTCAAGGGGTTATGGATTAGCAAAACAAGGGTATAGAGGCATTCAGGGTTTTGAATCGGTCGGAGCTTCTCAAGGTGTATCACCCGCAGGGGGCAATTTATCAATTCCTTCAAATGTTCCAATTGTTGGCGGAATGGGTTTTAGATTTCCAGTTAATGCTGCAACAATCAGAGGAGCCGAAAGTTCAGTTTTGACAAGAGCTTTGTCTGCCAGAGCCGGTATCAATAAAGATCAAGCAACGAGTATTAGACAACAGCTTTTTAGCACAGGTTTTAATGATTCTAGCCCTGAATTTGCGCAAATGCAAGAAGGGTATGCAAGAGTGGTTAATGCAAATCCCGCCATGTTAAATCCGATTACTGCCGGTCTGTACGGCGGAACTAGATTTCAATCTTCAGACGAAGTTAATAAATTGACCGATTCTCTTTCTAGAGTCGGTCCTGCGGCAGCGGGCGCTCGTATGAATATGGATCAACTTTATAATGGAATGGCCTCCTATACAACTCAAGCAATGCAGGGCGGGACAAGGGGTGTTGGATCTGCGGCTCAATCGTATATAGGTCAACTTTCTGCAACTGGCGTAGATCCAAATATTCTTAATAAAATGCAAGAAAGCCCAATGATTAGAGCAAAATTTTCGCAAATGGGCATAAATCCTTGGGCCGTTCAAGACGCAACCGCAGGTCAAAAACTTCAAGCTACAACGTCTGGTCTTAAAGATATGTATGCTGCTTATGGGGGTCGTGGAGTCGATCCCGGCTCTGCAAAGGGTTTAGACGCATTACAAAGAATGGTTAATACAGATCCAACTCTTCCAAGCGTTCCAGTTTTACGTCATATGCTTTCCCTTGATCCTAAAACAGCTCAAGGGTATAACACCGCAACACAAATTGCCAGTCAGTACGGAGACAATGCTCAGACTGGGGTTAAAAAGTTTGCTGATATGAGTGCTAACGAAAGAATGGGTATTGTTAATCAAATATCTGCAAATGCAGGTATATCAAATGAACAACGAGGAGAATTTTCAAAACACATTATGGACAACCCGGATACAATGGAAAGTTATGTTCAGGCGGTTGTGACTGCAAAAGCTTCAGGCAATGGTCAAGATTATAAAAACGCACTGTCTGGCGGGGTGGATCCTTTAGGAAACGCTGACGTTGGTCAATTATTAAATAAGGCGTCGGAGTATTTAAAAAACGCAGCCGGTAAATTATCAAATAAAACGGCGTCAAATAAAACTGGCACATCTCCATCGCAAGATTAGATAATGAAAAAACATAGAACTCAAAATATTAATAAATTTAAAGAGCCTAAAAAAGAGATAACCCAAGTTGTTTTCTCTCATCCCAGTGTTGGTCAATTAAATGTGCCTCTAAGTCCTGATGAAATTACGTGGTCATATGGATTGAATACCAATAGTTATCCAACTTACGGAGGGGAAGTCGTACAAATTCTTTCTATGTATGTTGGAGATATGAAGATATCAGGAACTGTAAGATCCTATGATCAAATTGAAGAAATTTATAAATGGTTTACGCTTTATATGCAACAGGCAACCCAAGGGAGAAATTCAGCATCGTATGATATGACTCCCGTGAGCTTTGAATATTTAAATAGAGGGTGGAAATTTCAAATTATGCCCAAGTCTCTGCCCGGATTTAAATACGGAAGAGATATTGTGGCTCCGCAATGGAATATTGAAGCGGCTGTTGTTGAATTTAATGACGACTTTAAAAGTGCGGTTATGGATAATGCAAACTTGAGTGGAATAAGTCCCGATGGTGGATTTGAACCCTTTGGAACCGTGACCGCTGGCATTGGTTACGATGACAAAAATCCATGGTCTCAAAATTATCCAGAGTACGCAGATTTAAGTAATGCTCAAAATGAAGCCGCCGTTAGAGCCTATCAGGAAAGATTGCACTCTTTTTATGTTAGCTCGCCGGGTGCGGCAGATTGGCAAAATCAAAATATTTCAAAGCCCACTGGTAAATAAATCACAATGAAACGTAATTCAAAAAAACATAATAAGTATAAAGTTGCGCCACCAAATACTTACCAAGGGTCGGCAGGCGGATTTTCAGGAGCAAATAGCTTTTTAAATCAAATTAGGCCGGATACCGGGTGGCAAGTAACTACGCCTGATCGCGATCCTGCAAAGAGTGATACATGGAACATGATGATTAGCGATCCATCTGATCAAAAAATCTACCTTTGGGTTCATGAAATTAATATAGATTTTTCTATGAGTGGATCGGTGGGTCAAAGCAGATACAGAAGGCAATTTTTTCCAAAGTCTTTTAATCAACCTATTATGAATGTTAAGGGGCAGTGCGCAAATCAATATCAATATAATATATTATCATCGTTTATGCGTGAAAGTCATTATCAGTCTTTAAAAAATTCTGGTTCGCCCACGGTACAAATTTTATTAAAAGGCGCTGGAAAACGAGGAAAAAATAAACAGAGAAGTATTAAGGGTGGCCATAAAGGTTTAATTTTTCAAGGTTATTTAAACAACTTTGATGCCGGAGCTATAAAATTTAATTACGCTCCAGAGTTTTCGTTTGACGTAATCTTAGCAACTTCAGTTTTAACAGGCGACATTGGAATTTATAGCGATGTTTCTAGCACCGGATCTCAAACTGTTGGCTGGATGTCAATGTTTAAGGAATAAATATGCAAAGATTAATTTACTCTCCATCTGTAAACGTTTATATAAAAACCGATTCAGGAATCGTTGATTTATCCGATCACGTAACCGGTTGCTCTGTTTCTAGACAAATAGACAGTGTTAGCTCTGCAACAGTTACTTTTAGAAATCCTAAAGTTGGATCAAAGTTTTTATTTACTGATCCGCCAGCCTTTCATCCCATGGACCCAATTGTAATATCAATGACAAGATTAAAAGGAAGACCCGTTCAAGTTTTTACTGGATTTTGTGATACGACTCCTTATTTTCAAATGTTTCCCGGACTTGCTTCAATACAAGCATCATGCACATTTAAAAAAATTAAATACACATATTGGGATCCCGGACTTCCATTTGTTACTCAATTTATGCAAAGGCATGGGTGGTCATATGATTATCTTACTGGATCAAATCGAATGGCCGATACGGCTAACGCTGGAAACACTAAGCAGTTAAATGATGCCGGATTAGGAAATTTATTAATGGCATTTTTACATGAGGCTGGAAATTGGAGCAAGGGCGACATTGTTATTGGACCAATGCCTAGTGAAGCTATTCAAGGGCAGGTTGCCAAAATATTTGACGATCTTGAAAAATCTGGTAAAGAAAATCTTGAAAAGTATTCAGCATTTCTTTCTGATTTTGTGAGCAAGGTTGGTTCTGATGCCAATACAAGCGTTCCATCTGACAATAAACCCGTAAAAACAAATTCTTCGAAGATTGGCTCTGATTGGGAGAAAACGCTTGGTGACTATTCAGATAACAAATACGGCAGTTCGGATGTCAATTCTGCACTTAATCAAGACCCTCATAACGGAGCCGTTCCAAATGATCGTCAAATTGTTGAAAAAGTGGCCGCTGAGCAAAAAATTCCTTTTGCCGCACTATGGGGTATTTATGGAAAAGAATCTAATTATGGAAAATCTCCTTCCGCTTGGTTTAATATTCCAGACAAGGAAAATTATTGGCCCGGAGGCGATAGACCATTAAATTGGTCTGGCAGTAGTGGAAACTTTGAGCAAGACGCTCGCGCCGTTGCTAAAGGTTTGTTAATCTCTTATAGGTCAAAACAGAATAAGGACCCTCAATAATGACTAGATCTACTAAAACAGAAACAAAGCCAAGCACAGGCTCACCAAATGCACAAAATCAAGTTGCTGCGGAAAACGTTTTTTGTCTTCCGAGTGACACCAATTTTTCAGGTCACTGGGATACCATTGCAACAAATATGACCACCATGGGAGTAAAAATTCCAACAAATGGCAATATTAATGTCTTGGCGGTTGGCGCAGGAACAATTACAGCAGGAAAACCAGACTTGAGTATAGGCGGCTTGGGCAATGATTGGGTCATTTTAGAGTTAGATAACAGTATTTCCATTGATGGTAATAATTTTAAATATGTTTATTATGGTAATTTGGCAAAATCTGAGTATTCCGTTAATGGAAAATTAACTGTTATTGGCAAAAAGGTTAAGGCTCAAGACATTATTGGATTAACCGGCAATGAATATCTAGAAATTGGTTGGGGCGATAACACAGGAAATCCTAGAAGTGGTCCATCATTTGGATCTGGATCTAAAATGAGAAACTGGTTGCGATCTCTTAAGACCAACACGGGGGAAATCTCTACAGAGGGTAGCATAGGTACTGGATATTCCGCTCAACAGATATCGATCTCTCAGGGTTTAACTGGATACCTTACTCTGCCGGGCATATTTGATGCTCAGGAATCGCAACAATTAACCGGCGTGAGAGGAATGATGAATGACCAGTCTATTTTTGAAGTTGTTCAAAACATTACTAACGCCTCATTAAGAAGAATGATGTCCTTACCAGATGGTAAATTTTATGCATTTTATCCTGATTACTTTGGATCTTTTGGGGCCACTCCGCATTGGGAAATTGCAGATATTGAAATTATTAGCGGAAAAATAGATTTGTCTGATGATAGTCTCGCAACTCACGTTTTTGTTGTTGGAGATGTGTCTAGTGCAATTGATGGGCAAATTGAATTAGTGGATAAATTAGCTACCGGTGGCGTCGTTACAATTTTTAATGCATTTATGGCAGGATTTATTGACGGTCCCGGATTTTCAAGTAAAGACGATGCAATTCAATTTTTAAAAAAATATGGAGCGCGACCAGTTTATAAAGGAGAACCTTATGTAAGAGCGCCAATTTACGAAGCTTTTTTAGCTTATCAAAAATTTTGTTTGTTGTGGGCGCAGCAATTTCAAACAGAATTTGAATTAACTTTTATGCCTGAATTATATCCCGGAGGGATAGTTTCTTTTCCTGAGCATGGGATCCAATGTTTTGTGGAGGCGGTAAGCCATAATTGTGATTATCAAAATGGTTTTACAACTAACGTTGTTTTGATAGCCCCAAGCGCCATTAGGGGATCTGATGGGAAGGCCTTAAACGCGGACAGGTCTTCTATTAGTCATGGCATGATTAGACCAATTACTAATGACGAAGCTATGGCTTCTTCTACATCATTACCCATCAGTAATAATAAAGGAAAGTGGACACCTAAATAGTTATGATTCAACACGCAACTGGTAGAATGATTAAAATGGCCGTTTTAATTCAAACGGTTGATATTGCTAATCGCAATATACAATGCAGATTTAAAGACGGAGGCACGGGATTTATTTCTGTAATTGGAGTGCCTAACACTTTTATTTGGCCGCAAGAAGGAGAACATTGGTTTGTTCACAAAGACGGTCATCATTGGAAGCTTGATTCTAAAATTGACGTTAAAAACGATTACCCAGTTGATCAGATGCAGCCCGGTGAGGCTCGCATTGCTTCTGACACAATTAAGGACGCTAGTGGTAAGTCTGTTCTTGCTACTTTTGATTCTAGTGCCGATAGTTATTCCGTTCTTCAGCATCAGGATTCAAACACAATTACCCTTGTCAAATTGAATGATGCGGGAACTATCCTTACTTTTACCACTAAGGACGTTAATCATCTTATTGCCGGTCAGCAAGTAACCATTTCTGGTTTTAAGCCCGATAGTTACAATGGCAAGTTTACAGTCTTGGGTTCCGGAGCTTCTGCCAAGCTTACTGTTGCCATTAGCAAGGGTTCTATTCCAACAACAATTACTTTAGATTCTGTTGAAAATTGGCCTACTTCTGGAACAGTGACAATTGATAGCGAAATTTTTTCTTATTCTGGCCTCAAGGTTGCCCCTGATAATCAATTAACTGGCATTTCTAAGGCCAGTGACAATAAAACTATTAGTGCCATTCACGCAGTTGGCGCAACGGTTCAGGCTCCTAATACATCTGATAAACCGACTGATAATACTTTTAATATTACTAGTTCAAATACTGATGCTGTTGAAACTTATGGTCAGATAGAAAATCAGTGGGTTCCTTCAAGTGATATGAAAGTAAATAGTGTTACTGTTCCAGCTAATGGTTCTATTACTGTTGGCAATGCCGGTAATATCAATTTTGGTTTAAACGGTTTTATTGAATTTAATAACGGAACCAATCAATCTATTCAAATTAATAAAACAACTGGGGACATTAAAGTTGGCAATTCAGCATCAAATTATACAGAAATTAAATCTACTGGCTTAATTAATATTTTTGATAGTTCCACTGTCAACACCGTCATTGACGGACAAACCATTTATATTAAAGGTCCAAGCGGAAGGGTTACCTTGGATGACAACAGCACATCTAATGGTGTTATTTTGTCGTCTAATGGCCATATTAGAGTCAATGGAGCAGTTTCGGGAACAACTTTAGTTGGAGATATTATAGTTGGAACGTCTACTGTTGATAAAGTTAAACTTGATTCTACCGGAAAAATTGAAGCTAAAGGTGACATTGTTGCTAGTGGCGGAACTAATAGTGACATTTACACAACCAAGGCTGATGGAACGGCTCGCAAAGTTGTATTAGGGGGAGGAGATGCAGGAGGAATTGATACTAATAACGGAAACATTAGTGCAGGAACAGGTAATATTACTACTGGAACATTAAATGTTACTAGTAATGTAACTAACGCCCTTAACGTGACTGGTTCGGTTCTTGTAGATCAAGAATTAAGAGTTACCGATTATATAAGATCAACTAGTTATCTTGCGGTTGGAAACTCAACTACTAAAAATAACAATTTAGCTTGGGTCGATGTTAATGGCAATGCTTCTTTCGACGGAGATTGTAATTTTGCAAGTACTGCTAATAAAACATTGAAATACAGAAATTTTGAAGTTGCAACTCAAAATTGGGTTAATTCTAACAATTATGCGACTCAAAGTTATGTAAGTACTAATTATATTAATAAAAATAAAGTTGCAGTAGATAATACTTTTGCAGGTACAGATTTTGATGGTTTTAGATTAACTGATTCCGGAACGACAAGTACAAAAAGCGTAACCATATTATGGTATGATTATGTAGCTAATTTCGCTGATGCCGTTAATGGAGCCATAAAAAGTCACACTTTTTCTGATGTCAATGTTCCAAATGGTTATTATTGGTTTGCAAATTTTTTCGGGCTTGGATCTCGTTCGTCAAGTCCGGGAACTGCTACCAACAATGTGATATGTGGGGTTTATGATACCGGCAGTAGCACGGTAGCAGGCAACATTGTTGGATGGGTAAAAAATGATAGCGGAGCTACTGCGGATATATATGGCATATTAAAAATTTGGGGAATGAAAGTCGCTTAGCCCTCTGCAATACTACGTTCCGACAGGTTAATTAATAAGATGACTTGGAGTTTAGCACTAAAAAACGGAGACCTTTCCCTTAGTTCGTCTAATGGTCTTGATGTAGTATCAAACGAGGAAAAACTTGTTCAAGACCTTAGATGTAATTTGTTAGAAAAAATGGGCAATGATGACATGCATCCTGACTTCGGTTCTCTTTTAAATGGCGGAACAATGCCTAATGGAACACAGCACAATGGTTACATTGGGGAAAAAGATAACGATGTAACAATCTTGGGAATTCAAAGTGAGATAGCACGGGTTGTTAATAATTATCAAGAAAAAATTTTATCTAGGGCTAAAATTGATAAATTGACTTATGGAAAAACAACTTTGACTCACGGCGAAGTTTTATACGATTTAAAAAACATTTCTATAGACAAATATTTTGACAAAGTTAATGTAATGATTAGTTTTATTTCCGCCGCAAATAATGAACAAACTTTAGAAATTAGCATGTAATATGGCAACTCAAGAACAATACGTATCACAAATGATGGCTCAATTGAGAGCCTTAGATCCCAGCATTTCTGGCGAACCGGGTACTCCTGAACGCAAAATTATTGAAACTGTAGCTCAAGCTATGGCTGAGGCTCAAACTGACATTGCAATTACTTCTGCTCCATTTGATATTGAATCTAAATATGGAACCGATATTGACAAATTAATTTCCCTGTTTGGTTATGGACGACAAGGGGGCGGAAAAGCCAAGGGTTACGTCACTTTTAGCCGCGACAATTCAAGTGACAAAGATATTAATATACCCGCAGGTGTACAACTAATGGGACCAAAGCCTACTGCTGGCGGATATAATGTTATGTTTATTACATCATCGTCTTCTGTTTTGGCTAAAGGCACTACTTCAGTAACAGCGCCAATTGAATGTGCCACTAGTGGAGTTGATGGTAACGCTTCAGCCGGTTCTATTACTTCATGGGTTGGTACTCCCGTGTATGGAATTACTAAAGTTACAAATGAAGCGCCAACTTATGGTGGATTAGATCCAGAAAATGACAATGAATTAAAAACTAGATTTAAGAATACTGTTTTTAGAAATGTGTCTGGAACAATGGATCAGTTTTTGGCGCTTGCCATTTCAGCCAATAACGTTTCTCAAGCTAATATTCTTGGTCCTGTCTCTACTTACAAAGAAAAAATTCAAGTCCCTACTTCTGATGATTCAAGTACCGGCGGATCTGCGAATTATTATACAACTGCACCTTCGTCTAATTCTAACATTGCTCATTTTTATGACAATTTACAATCTTATATTTTAAAAGATACAACTACGGGTGAAAGTTTTTATTCTCCCGACGCAGATTATCAAATTAATTATCCTGCTTTAAATTATGGAGATTCTAAAGGTCAAACAATTAGTGACCTTCCCAATGTAACTTTTAAAATTCCCTCTACTGCTTCTGCTCGCTCGGTTGTTCCCGGTGAGACGGTAATTTTTGAGTATTCATACATTTCAAAAATTTCAAGAAATAATTATGAAAAACAAGTTTTAAATTGCATCGACGTTTTTATTGATGGGCAAAAACCATCAGTTGCTAGTGTATCAATTCCAATTCCATCTAAACAGTTTACATCCGACGCCTCTAGCCCATTGTATACTGACAATTATAGACGCATTGGTGATGCAAGTATTACTCCATCGTCGCAAAATTATTTTACTCCATTATTTCAACAGCCTGTAACCGATCTTCCTGATTCAATTTTTGTTTCATATGAAGTGTCTGCTGTTCAAACAACTTACACTTATTATAAAAATATTCATTATTGGGGTGTTGAGGATTGGACTAGTAATCGCGGAACTACTAGAGCCAGAAATGGCATTGAGTGGTCATCTACAATTAAAGGACAAGCCGGTAAAGAACCTTATTATACTGGCCCTGTAATTTCCGGAGTTGATAAATCTAAAATTAGCAGCATTAATGTTAATCAATACACCTATGATCAAAACATCCAAGATGTTCAAGCTTCTTCTCAAGCCAATAAGCAAGTTACTACCGACGTTCTTGTTCACGGAGCCAAAGTTCGCTACTTTAAACCAGACGTTAGTGTTGCTTATAATAACGGCGTTGATCCAACTAGTATTGATAATTTAATTAAAAATAATTTAGATGTTTATTTTAAAGGCATTCCTTTTGGTTCTTATATTCAACTTTCTGACATTCTTCAAGTCATCCATAATACTCCCGGCGTTGATAATGTTGACTGGACTTACAATCAATCTCCAAGGAAAAGCTCAGATGCTACTGGGCTTCCATTAATTTCAACCAAAGAGCCGTATTATGCTTTTAAATTAAGAGAAACTAACAAACTTGGACAACCTTTGGCTAGGTTTGTTATTGAACCGGATAGCAATAATAAATTAAGGGCTTATTTTACAAAAGATGCATCTAGTTATTTAAACATAAGTTCTGGTAGTCAAACTTATTACAATAACTCATTTGCAATTAGCTATATTGCTGGCGCAACTAAAAATACAAGTACGGTTAAAAAATCAATATTGTCGCTTTTCAATACCACAGGGTCTACGGGATATACTTTAACTGCTTGGAGCGATAAAACTAGCCTTAGTAGCAATAGTCTTCTTGTGGCTATTAGAGATTTACTTGGTTCTCAAGTTTCTACATCGTCTTATTCGCTTAGCGGGTCTGCAAAATTTCCTACATATGATGTGCCATTGTATATTACTGGAACAGGATTGCCTTTTAGTTCTACTGGCGCACTTGATCTTGCAGCGCGATTTAATGTTGATTCATATATTAAAAGCGATAAAGATTATAATAAAGACATTTCACTCAAGGACGATGAAATTGCGAGGCTCCCCGATGTTATTATTAACGCGGACGGCACAACAGATATTTCTTCCGCCATTACAATTAGGCAAAAGACTCAAAATACTTGGGGTCACTAATGGTCACAAGACCAAAATATACTAACGTTGTTAGCAATAATGTTATTGTTGAACCATTAAGTGCCGCAAGTGTTCCTGAAAAATATTTAAAACGGTTCCCTGAAGAAGTTTATAACACTTCTTCCGATTCTAATCTTTTTAAATTAATTTTTACTCTTATTGGTCCTTCTGGCGTTGGTTCTCTCAAAAAAGATTTTTTTAATACTAGACTTCAATTAGAAGCCAATGGTTTTAAAAACATTCAGCTTGAAAAATTTTATGGCAATGTTTTTAAATTTTTTAAAATTCTTGATGAAAATCAAGAAAATATTTCCGGCGAGTCCTTAACTCAAGGCGAATGGGCTAAACTTGAAGTTAAAGATGCCTCTTATAGAAATAGAGCCATTGATTATCTTCATGCCGCCAGACTAGGAAATACGCCCGATGGAATGCGACTTGCAGCAAAAAGCGGTTTGGGTAAAGATGTTGAAATAGTTGAAAACTATCGTTATCTTTTTGATATTCATTCTGACGACCCAATTGGCGAAATTAATTACGGAACAACCGATACCACTTCTGAATTTGTCGTTTTGCCTCATTATGAAACGGATCAATCTTATACTTATTCAATTAAATTTAATACGACTCCAAATTCTGGTTTTTGTTATTTTACAAATAACAATGACACGACTTCTAATATTTTAATTGCCGATCTTACAATTATTGGTATTCAATCCGCTTTGAAAAAAATTGGTTTAACATCAATTGTTCAAGGAGATTCACTTTCTGGATTTTTGATTACTATTCAATCAAAAGAAAACCTTGTTTTTGTCAATCAATTATATGAAAATGGTACAAAAGTTATTGAAACTTTTACAACGGTCATTGGTAATCAAGACACTCAATTAATACAAGATGTTGCAATCAGCAATAGGTACGATGTTGATCTGGCTATAAATTATTTAAAACCAGTTGGAACATTTGTGTCCTACGCACCAAATCAAAGCTCGGTTAAAAGACAAGCTTGGTATTCTGTCATATCTAATGCCAATCAGATTCAAGTTTTAAGGTTTGTTACAGGTTCTCAGTCAATTAATTGGCCAGCAGTGGATAATTTGTATTGGATTGAACCGGGTATTGAAAAAGAAGCTCCTAGGGTTTCTGATGACAATAGGCAACATTATCAACATTTTCATGAGCCTGCAAAGGTTAACGCTTATCGCAAAGAAGATACTAACTCAACTAAGCAGGCTAATTATCGCGTAGGCAACTTTGTTAATTTTCCTTATTCAATTGAATATGATGCAAATGGCATTAATAGTTATCAACCAATTAATGCTCTCTCTCATTCATCTAATATTAAAACAACAAGGACAACTTATGATACCGGCAACAATGTCAGGGTTGGTTTAATTGATGGTGTTTATCCCATTGATTATTTAAATCTTCAAGGGGTGCCTCAGCAAAATTCGGGAAATATTTTTTGGGCATCTGTTGATCGTAAATCAATTTTAGATGATAAAACCGTGGCAACTGATGTGCTAGAAATTGACCTTGGTTCTGTTAAAGTTGTTAACTTTTTAATGTTTGAGACTCTTGCTTTGCCAGTAAATATAAAAATTAAATATGATGCTTTTGATGATCCTAACGGTGAAACAAAAAGTTACTTAAACGTTACTAATGAAGATAATTTTCCTTATGAATATTCATTACATTATGATGCACAAAATCATAATCCTTGGGATCAACTTGAATACCATTTTACTGACTCATTGGGCAACTTAATTTTTACAAGATATATCACTATCGAGTTTACTAGGAAGGATGAGTCTAGCTCGGAAAACCCACTGTTTTACAATAAAAACACTGGCGAGTATACTCCTTGGCCAATAGTTGTTCGTAATTTAAGATTGGGACGAAATGTATAATGGTTGATTTAATTAGTAAAAATTATAGCGGCATCATTATTAATCAAAATCAATATAATGATTCAACTACCGCGCTTACTGTTTCACAATCTTTTTATTTGCCAAATGATTTTAAACGTGGCGGTTACATTCCTAGTCTTACTGGTTTTCAAGTTAAAATCAATACTTCTACTCCTAATACCGCATCTGTCAATTATAGTTTAAGTTGCGATTCAATTACTTTGACTTCTGGAGTTGAATCAAAATGTATTGTTGATTCAAATGGTGACGGTTGGTTTGATATTAGATTCGAATCTGTTGACATTGATAGTTCTTTACTAAACAGTCAATTCACATTAAATCTTAATTTTAGTAATATTATTAAAATTTATAAAAGTTCTTCTGATATCACTTATCGTGTGCTTGCATCAGTTGCCGATAATGGCGTTGACTTTTTGTCAAATAGTTATCGTTCTGTTGTTGTAAATAAAACCGTTGATTCTGTTACAACTCAAGGACAAAACTCTAATTATTGGATGTCTAAACCCAATCCCTCTGAATTTGGTGTTGAAAGTCTTTATTTTGAAGTTGGAGGAAACCCCATTGTAATTGATTCAGTTTATCTTGATCCAGTAACGCCAAATGTTTATTTTCATGTTTACTATTCAAATGACAACCTTAGCGGTTTTACAATGACTGATTTGTACAATTTAGGTTCAATTGGCGATAAATCGGGTTCGCCCATTAATGGTTGGGCTGATGATTACACAATGAATCAACTGCTTGGTCATGTGGATAGCGATGATGATTGGGACAACCTTATGTGGACTCCAGTCAGGCAAACGTTTAAAGCAACTAAAAAACAAAATTACGTTTTTCCTGAACCAATATTTGCTAAATATATAAAAGTTGAGTTTTCTCATTTGCAAGCGCGTAATTATTCAGGCGGTTTATTTCATAAACCGATTAAATATAAAAAACACCCTAAGTGGATTCTTGATTATTTTATGGTTTTTTATAATGCCAAGCGTAATAAAACTTATGATGCTATTATTGGACAAGAAGTATCAATTACTTACGATGCATTAGATTTGGCTTATAATTATTACAAAGATGATATTTTTATTTCTTCAAATGGAATTGATACTGTTGGTTTAGCTAATTATAATGCTCAATATGCAACCAATATTTTAACAAATGTATCAGATTATAATAATTTATCTGGCGACATTTTAAATCAAATTAAATTATCATTTCAAAATTTTGAATCTGACCCAGTAATACAATCTGATAAGTCTACGGTTATTGGTAAAATAGCATCAAGTAGGGCAGCTAGTGATATTAATAGATATGCTGTTGAAAATTCGTTATCGGCAAAAGTAGATACGTCAATTGTTTCTACCCTTGATCGCGAACCTTTAATTTTAGAGAAAAATTTTCCAGTTATGCATTTTTATTTGACTTGTAGACATGGTTATCGTGAAGCCCTTGCAAAGTTTGAACAAAATAAAGCTTACTTTGTTGGCATTAATGAAATTGCATTTCAAAGGGATTTGCATCAGGTTCCTTATGATGCACAACTTTATATTGAAAGCACTGGCGATGATCAAAATGTGGCAGTCAATGATTTTGACACTACGAGTAATGGTTGGGTGATTGCATGATTACTTATAATAATGCTAAAGATAATCAATTAGATATTTTGTCTGAGGATTTTACATCTTCTGATTGGAGTAATTATGTAACTTATGACAACACCACTACTAGTGGCCAATTGTCTAAGTTTCCTACTCAGTCTCGCAAAAACCTTAGATCTTTTGTTCCTGTTAAGGGTCGCGGATTAACAATGCTTGAATTGAACGCCCTTGGTGCTATTGGATATTGGAATAATGACGCGAATCCACCGTCTTCCAGTAATCCTAGTGCAGGTTGGGCTGACAATTATACAATGACTGAACTTTTGACTAATTCTAAAACAACTGAGGGTGAAGTTTGGACTAATGGTACTGTTGCGTATAATGATGCAATAGGTATTAAACAAAATTGTTTAGCAATTGATCTATCAACAAATGCTGTTATTACAACAGAGTCAAGTTTTGATGCGGCAGTTGATTTGACTAATTTTAGTATATCTAATAGTCAAATTGATTTTGCATTTCCTAATTATTCATCTAACCCCATTCAATCTGTTCAAGTAACTTTTTCTTCAGCTAACGCTTTCTCTAGTGAAATAACTTTAAATGTTTTAAACAACAGTAATAAAGCTTCTGTTGATTTGTCTTCAATTCCTTATAATGTTCTTAAAGGGTTAAATAAAATTCAATTAAAAATTACTCGTTCGGGAGCGATTGGTACATTTTATTGTTCTCAAATTATTTGCGTGAGCAAAAATTATGTGTATCCTGTTGTTGATTGGAACACTCAAACTAATCGTTTAACAAAAACAAGTTCTGTTCAAACTATTGGTCTTAGTCCCGGACCAGTAGGTTCAACTGCTACTACTACCATAGAAGCATTGTGGGCAAAATTTCCTCCAATGATTAAAAGTTATGCTGGTATTACTACCGGAACTAATAGTATGATAATCGGCGATTGTAGCAAGGACCCTCAACCAGTAAATATTAATGCTTCAATGATTTTTAATACTGGATTATTACCAACGTCTGGTGATAATCAAATTGGATTGATTTTAAGAGAAACAGGCAACCTTGGTAAAACGCAATCTGCTTTAAACGTATTAACTCAAAATAATATTCCCGGACCATTAACACTATCTCCAAAACTTGCGCCTTCAAATGATAAAACTACTACTCATTTGTATTTTGTTTCTGTTTCTTGGAATTCTACAGGGGCTACAATTAAATTTGAAGATGAGAATCAAACTGGTCGCGCCGTTTATTATAACATTTCAATAACCGGTGGTTTACTTGCTAATACAAATTATGAATTCAATGTTCTTTTAGAAGATAACAAATTTAGGGTTATCATTAATCGTTTAAACAATCAATACAATCAATCAGATGGATTGACAATGAATCAATTATATAATTTAGGTAATATTGGATATTGGGATAATACTACTTCGACCTCCAGTGATTCTAATGCAGGTTGGGCTGATGATTATCAGTTATCTCAAATAAATGGTTACAATGTTATTCATGATACAGGTTGGATTTATGATCCTAAAATTCAAAGGCGCAAAGGTCGTTTTGGTTGGTGGGCCAACCTTCTTGATAACCGATCCTATGTTAGAAAAATTGCAGTCAATTCAGCATCTTATGCAGAGTATGTTTCTAATCCCCTTAAATCAAAAACTCCAGTCAATGGAGTTCAAGTCTTTTCTGAATCAAGCCCTGCTATAAGAAAATTTACTAAGGGTTACGCATTTGGTTCGGGCGCAATTTTATCAAATACAAAGACTGGCGAGTATGTTATTTCAACGGTTACTTCTGGCGATATGGTTCAAGGTTTTTGCACCAATGATTTTACCGTTAACAATTCAAAATTAAAAATTGATTTTAATTTATTTGTTAATAATAAAAATGACATTTCTGCTTATCTTCTGTCAACAGAGAAAGACATTGAAATTCGAATTGATTTGTCTTTGGGCAATATTAAATCTAATCAAATTAATAAAATTAATTTAATTTTAAATAATTTAAAATTTGGTAATTACAAATTGTATGTTGTTCAAGAAACATTGCGTAAAAATCAAATCACTATTAATAATTTAACAATTAACTCTCCTCAGGTTCAATGGAGTGCAAAACCTAATGCTATTGATGATTGGGTTGATTATGATCTTGACAATACAAGCATGAATGAAGGTTTGATGTTTAGTGAGCGTGGCAAAAATCTTCAAATTAAGGGAGTAGCTAAAACTCAATTTGCGTCAATTAAAAAAGTTAAGTCTGTGCCTAAGTATGCCGACCTTGGAGCGTTTCAATGGTCTGATAGTATTAATTCTTTTAGAAATATTACTGACACTCGTTTGAATAAACAATCGTCTGGTTTTTATATTTCTACGTCAGCAGATCCGGTTTCTGACGGCAGCTCTTTGACTAAAATTAAAGTAAGTAAACCTGCTTCAATTACAAGCGCCTCAGGAAACGGAACAACTATTACTTACATCGCCGCCAATAATTTTATTGCGGGCGAAACGATTACTATTACTGATAATTCAAACTCAACTTTAAATTTAACTAGTGCTCTTGTAGCTAGCGCCACTTCAACTCAATTTACGGTAACAAGTTCTGTTACTGTTACTGGTACTGGCGGAATTGCAACCCCTGATCCAAGTTCAATGCTTTATGAGACTAGTGGAAATTCTTTTGATACTTACGGATTAACTGCCGGAATTGTTTATAATTTTCAAGGATATTTAGGAAAACTTTTATCAATTACTAACGCGACGGGAGACAGTTCTACAGTAACCTATACAACAAATAGCAAACATGTATTTCAACCAAACAATTTTGTTACAATATCTGGTTCAGATATAGCGGGTTATAATGGCGTTTTTAAAATTAAATCCGTTCCAACCGAAACCACCTTTACGGTTGAAAATGTTACTACTGGAGACGAAAATTGGACAAATGGCACTGCTGACTTTGCTTATGTTAAGTACCAATGGTTATTTGATGATGGAACCGTTCAAACGGGTAAGTCAATCAGTTACAAATTTAATTATGCGCCTGATGGTACATCATTTACCGCAAATGAAGATGAATATTGTCTTCATACAGTAATTTTAAAAATTTATGTTAATGATAAATTAATTGATGCTGTAACAAGGCGTTTTTATGTTCAAACGCTTTAACCTTCAAGAATGTACATAAAGTCCTTTTTGCTCATTCTTTGGTTAATTGCTTGATCGGCAATAGCTCCCTTAAAGATGGCATCATGATATCCCATTTTGTCAAGAACAACTTTAAGTTTTCTGTCTTCTACTGAGTTTGCCATTAGCAGTGTGTAAAACCTGACGGTTTCAAAATTCGATGTAACTCGGTGAATGCGATTCTCGCGCTGAGTGTATGTAGACCATTTCCATGGCAAATCGTAATGAATGCATACAGAACCAACTTCAAGGTTAATAGAATCTGAGCCTGCATCTGAAGACAAGAACACTTGAATATTTGGATCTGTCTTAAACTTATCCTCTGCTTCTTGTCTTTGCTTTGCCGTGCCGCCATAGTAAACATGAGATACGCCCCACTCGTCAAAGTACTTGCGCAGGTCTGGCATTAATCCATTATTGAATGCAGAGAACACAGTTATCTTTTCGTCAGGGTGCGTTTCTGTAATAAGAGATTTAAGTACCTCTAATTTTGCATGACCGTCATTGGTAAACTTCTCAGGTTGAATGGCATCCATTAACTTGGCTGCAACCTCTGATCCTGATTTGTCAGGCGCACTAGCGCCCAAATCAAATGCCTCTTGCACCGCTGCCTCAAATGCTTCAAATGCAGCGGCAGAATTAAGAACCATCGATGGCATGTTGCAGATCATCTGAAGTATTGTAATAATTGCAAGGATGTTTACATCGTCCGGATCGACCTTGCGAGCTTCTTTGCGCACTGAATCATAAAGACTGCGCTGCTTGTCATTCCAATCAATAAAGTATGGCTCAGATATAACATTAGGAAACATTTTTGCAATGTCCTGATCGTGTTTATCTACCTGATGGACAATGTGAGACGCCTTAAGTCCCATCTTGTCTAGGTTATGCCATGCCGCCGGTTTATTACGATCAAAGTAATCATACCTTGCGACGTATTCATTACGAAAATCTTTGACGGTTCCGTAAACGTCTGGGTCAATAATCCTAATGCAGTTGAAAAAATCTTCTGGATTGTTTTCAATTGGTGTTGCTGACAGCATGTATTGCCGTAGCTCAGCCCGCTCTTTATCTTTCGATACTTGCGGGGGTGGTGTCGTATAAAGACACTCAATTACACCTTTATAGTTTTGGGACGATCTAGTTTTTAGTTTAGTTGGCATCTCATCCCAAATGATAAAGACGCGCTTGCCTCCGATTATGTTCTTCAGTTCTTCTGTGTCTACTCTAAATTTCTCGTAATTGAGAATGAGTACGGCTTTGTCAGAAGAGACCTCTGAATAAAGTTTTTCCCTTTTAGCTCTATTGCCCCGAATGACGGTTGAATCAATTCCTACAAGCCTTTCTAGGCTTCTCTGAGTGTTAATAGTGTTGTGGCTCTTTACCACAAACAATGCTAAGTCAAAATTGTCTTGATCGTAGTGGTATTTGAGCAATGCTGAGGCAATAACAGTTTTGCCTGTTCCGGTAGACCATTCAACTACTCCGCCCTTAAGATTTTTAAGAAAGTTGAATCCTTGAACCTGAAAAGGAAGGAAGCCGTTGATCGTATTATCAAATGGCGATTCAATCTTAACTTCGGGTACATTATCTAATGATAAATACTGATCAATGTTTGGAGTTGGATCTTGTGTCCAAACTACTTCTTTGTTTAGATCTTTGCAAAGAGCAAGAAACCCATCGATCCTTGCTGTTGATACAGACCTGTACCTGCCAATGTATTCATCGACTTCATAAAAGAAGGATTCATCAAAAGCATTAACGAGCCATTGATCTACAAAATCAGGATGAGGGTCAAGGATTACAAAATTGCTTCTGTGATCCTCGCCCTTCTCATCAAGTTCAAATAGTAATTCGGATGTAAGTAGTTTCATTGCTCTTGTTTAGCAGCAGGCAAACCCGGAGTCTGCAACAGTTCTTTGGTTCGACCAAGAATCCTTTCCCACATCTCTGGAGGAGCAACTTCTCTAATAGCCTGCATGAAAGCATTGAACTGAGTTCTAATCTCATCAAGGGCTGCGCCTTCTGTGCCAGAGTCCATCTTTTCCTTAAGCTGAATCAGTGTAGCAACATCCTTAACTTCAACTGGAACATCGCCATTGAGAAGAGCTTCAAAGCCTTTCTGAATAGCTACATCAATATATACTCGCCTAGCAATAGCTCCATTAATGCCTTCTTCAACATTAGCCTGAGCTTCTTCTGCTTCGGCAGCAATAATCTGGCGAATAGCAGCCTCTTCATAATTCAAATGGTTCTTAGCATGACGACCAATAGATTGACGATTAATATCAAAAATCCTACTAATCTCAGAATAACTAGTGCCAAGCGCAATCATTCGATCAATGGCTTTAGAAAAATCACTAGAGCAAACATTACATCTAGGATCTCTGTGATGCACAGGGGTCTTAACTACAACCTTTTCAGGCTTGTTGTTATCAAATTGTGGTTTATTAAATTGAGGCATAATTTAATACCGCGTAACACTAGCGATAGTATGAGGCTCCATTAGATTTACGTTGTTCGGGACTGTTAACCTTACGACCATCTGGGTGAGTTCTATTGTAAATTCCTGCAACGATAGACGGATCTGGCGTTCCAATAGTAGTGTAAATTTCTCTACGACGCCTTTGATGAAGATGCTCTTCAAAAAGGATTGGAGCATCGCCCTTGATTCCCTTGACCTTGCCTTCGCCCTGATACCACTTGTGACCATTCTTGCATTCAAACTCAGGAAAGTCAATGATTAACTCATTGCCCTCTTCGTCTGCAACACTTTGAGAGGTCGGATTAAAATTACCTGTCTCCTTGCCCTGCTCTTCGCATTCACGACAAATTTCATTCTTAGCGTCTTCTCTAAGAAAATCATCGGCTAATTGATTAAGTTGAGTATTGGTGTACTTACGATTGTCTTCGTATTCAAGACCCTCTTCGTAATTATTCCATCGACTATGCCACGCCATTTTCAACTCTTTCCTCAGCAAAGTACTCTTCTGCTAATTGCATCATAGCTTGCTCTACATATTGGCCAACTGAAACAGTAGTAATACCCATGATGTCAGCCACATCCTTTTGTTTCTTGTCTAAAATGACGTTGTAGTAAACAGCTTCACGCTTACGAGCAGAAAGTGTTTCTAGTCCGTGGTCTAAATCCCATAATGAAATGCTAATGGTTTCTTTACTCTTAGTGCCATCATCATTGTACACCCAGTACGAATGCTCAATGACATGGGTTCCTTGACTTGCGTATAATTCTTTAAAAGTATAATAGTGTCTATATACTTCTCTTAATACCCGATGCTTTGGAATTGGTTCACTTAGTTCTTTTTTCAATTTTATATCCTAATGCTGTAAGGCCAACTGCGAATGCATCGCAATGATCGAACACTTTCTTCCACTCTGGTTTAAACCGTTCTGTGGACGGAAGAAGCTCAATGACGCCGTTTCTAACAGCGACTTTTGTAGCCTTTCCACTACCGCCAATGTTCTTTTTAACTGTTGATGCTGCAATTTGCTTGATTTCAATACCACTTTGAATGGCTACCACTTGCACCGCAGTAATTGCAGTCATGGCTTTTTGTCTGTGAATAAGATTTCCAATGTTTCCTCCGGTTGGAGGAACAATTTCATTAGCTATTATATCAGGTTTAAATAATTTAATCAAATCATTCGCAGTATGCGCCCAATACTCAATAATCCTAAGTTTGTGATCTTGATAAGTCTCTCCATCGTTTTTTAAAACACCTTTAATACCAGATGTTGGAAAAGACTCATCCCCTGAAAAAACTTCCTTGGGTCCAGCTTCAAGTAAAGCATATCCCATGCGATCAGCGCCGGGATCAAATGCTAAAACTCTCACAAAGACCCTCTAATGGGAAGTTCCCAATTCTCAGATGGATCCGGAATATTTCCACTATCCAAACAATCACTGACGTAATGCCACTTTTCATAAATGGTATCAATTAACGGTTGGTTTCGATTAAAAATGAATTCTTTAAACTCATGTGGAGAATCCTTGTTGATACAAAGAACAATCGTCTGTTCAAGATCAAAGAAGTCCATATAGATATTCATTTGAGATTCATACTTAGCTGCTGACCAATCTGGCAATGTTGAACGCTTAAAATCAAAGCTACCCATTGTCTTAAAGTCAACAAGAAACTCGCCTTGACCGGGGATGCTAATTGGAGCAACATCAGCAGATCCTCTGCACCAGTGATAAGCCTTTGGTTTGCCGTTCTCTTCCGCCCAAACCTTTTGACCGGGGCGTTCAATTGCATCTGCATCGGCGTACCCAAGTTGATTAACTACAATCTCTTGTAGATAACCATGCCAAAAGTGACCAACTTGAAAAGTCTTTCTAAGACCTGCACCAATAGGATCGCGCTCAGTTGCTCCAGTAGCCTTATCAAACAGCTCTCTAGGGCTTAATGTGCAATCTCCAGATGGATGCCAAGCATTATCACCTTTCTTTGATTCATAATTGTACGTCCATTCAAAATCGCCCTTTTGTTCAATAATGCGATCAAGGTGAACTGCAAGCTTTGTCTTAGTAACAAGCTTACGAGCCATGCTGTGTTTTGTAAGTTTAATTGCCATATGATTCCGTATCATCAGCGACCCTACGAACTACCAGATCAATAAATCCTTTACTGTCTGCTAGTCGTGAGTCTGGTTTATAAAAACGAAGAGCAAGGGCTGGTTCTAAACCTGCCGCCCAAGCTTCGTCTGCAATCTTTTCCATCCTAGTTACTAGTGTTGTTTTGGCAGGTTTCTCAGCATCCCCAGTTGTCTTGCACTCAAAGAGTACACCGCCAACTCTAGCGCTGCCGACCTTGACATCGCCAGCATCATGATCCGCTGCACCTGAACTTGGGGATCTACGACCCTGATAACACTTTGCAATAAACTCTTCATGTTCTACTGACCTTGCTTTATTAGTTCCTTTACGAGCCATCTTCGATAGCGCCTTCTGCTGGCTTTACATTGTCGATTGGCCCAGTTTCCTTAATCATTGCTTCAAGTACTTCTTGACGCAACTGCTCTTGGATCTTAGGGTTATTCATGACAAACTCACCAACGGCAGCTTTGCCTTGAATCTGATTCTTCTCTCCGGGAAATGAAGGGTGCCTATACCAAGCGCCTGCTGGTTGAATACAACCAAGCCTAGTAGCCACATCAATAATGTCTGCGCCCTTATCAATACCAACTTCATGAATTGGCGTAGTCATCTTGTAGTAATCAAACTCTGCTGTACGCCTTGACCCTTCGCTGAACTTGTTACGAAGAATAGTGGCCTTAAGCCTATGACCGACTTCTACATCTTCTTTGCCAATCTTTTCACGATAATACTCGGCAGCCTTAAGTTGAACACGAATGCTGCAAGTGTGTTTTAGAGCGTGACCGCCGGGAGAATCAACAACACCCGGCATACGAGAATTCATCTTGTCTCTGATTTGATTAATAAACATGATCGATACGTTGTTCTTCCATGCTGGTTGAAGAACATTATGTACACCCCAAGTGATAAGACCAGAGCGACCACCCTGAGCGGGTTTGCCATCAATCTCTGCCTCTGACTCACGAAGCAATGCGCCTACTGAATCAAAAAGAACAAATCCTACTCCGGGTGTATTTACAATTTGAGCGAGCATATTGAATGCATCTTGCCCATTATCAGGACGAGCAATAGCAAGGTCGTCTGTATTGACTCCGTGCTTCCTTGCCCACTCTTCATCAAATCCGGGTTCTACAGCAACGATGGCACAAAACTTGCCCATCTTTTGTGCATTGGCAATAGCATTAAGACCAATCACTGACGACTTGCCAATATCCGGCGGACCAAATACTTCGATGAGATGACCTACTGGCCACCCTCCTACTCCAAGAGAGTAATCAAGGCTCAATGAACCAGTTGGGATTACATCAAGGGGCCACTTGGTACTTCCAATTGATCCAGCTTTTTCTCCGTATTTCTTTTGAAGGCTTGCTGCTAGATCTTGTGCTTTTTTAGTATTTTCTGTCATTTATTTCCTTAGAAGTTCTGCATTATTAAATTTAACACCTCTGGCGGTTTTTGTCAAGTTAAATACGCCAACCGTCATTTCCTTGCGCATAAACTTGTACCTACTCCAATCGTTTGGAAAGATAACAAATTCTACCGCATCTCCTTGATACTCAATGGTAATAATTCCCATTGGCTTACTATCCTTCTTTGTCAATTTCTCAACTACACTTGTGATTGTACCGGGAATAGTTACGCTTTCATCTTCTTGACTGTATTCAAGATCTGCATAGCTATCGCATTCGTCAATGATTTCTTGATGCGCTTGCAAAATCTCATGACTTTCATCCGTAAGGATCACTCCCAACAATTGACGCTCTAACCTTTGTTTCTCTGACAAAAGGATATCTCTATCTTCATAATTATCCCATGCGCCAGCATCGTAAAGGGTGGGCAACCTGTTAGACATGATTGTTTGTTTAGGCGACCTTGTTTTAAATGGCTCGCCCTTCTTCTTTGCTTCCTGCTTTGCCCATTCCCAAAGATCCTGTTCATGGCTAATAGCCTCTGACAACTTTTCAGGAGACGAAATATCATACTTTTGCCTAAGCTCTACAATCTTGTTTGCAGCACCAGCGCCAACACCATTAACATCAGAGAATCCAAAGAGAATCTGATCGTCAATGACCGCAATTGTTGCTTCAGATTTAAGAATATCTGGAGGCATCACATTGATACCCATTCTGCGACCCTCTGCAACGTAATTTCCGGCGGCATCTGAGTTAGTTCGGATGCAAGCCATCAAGAACTCCGCTGGGGCGGTGTATTTAGCGTACAGCGTCCTGAATGCAATAACGGCGTAAGCAATAGCATGAGACTTGTTAAATGAATATTTAGCAAAATCCTCTAACTTGTTCCAAATAACGTCTAGCGCAATTTGATCAACTCCACTCTCAAGCGCAACCTTTACAAATCCGCGATCCTTCCACTCGCCTTCGCCGTTGTATAGCGCAAGCATCTGCTCTGGCTTCTTCTTACCAAGAATCTTACGAACGGCATCAGACTCAGAAAGCGAATACCCAAGTTTGTTAAAGAAAGCAATTACCTGCTCCTGATACAAAAACCAACCATAGGTAGGTTCAAGGATATCTTCAAGAATCGGATGATCGTATGCCACTTCCTCTTCGCCATTACGACGACGAATGAATGAATCAGGCGCACCGGAGCGAATAGGGCCGGGACGGTTAAGTGACACGATAATTCCAAGATCTTCAATTGAGCGTGGCTTGAATCCCTTGCACAATTGACGAGCGTATCCATTTTCAATTTGGAATACACCTAGAGTCAAACCCTGATCAAGCATTTCCCACATTTCCTCTGGGCCATCATCAAGGTTAGACCAATCAATCACGTTACCGGATTCATTCTCCCACTCCTGCAAAGTGTCAAGGTTACGAAGGCCAAGCAGATCCTGTTTAACAAACATTCTTTTATCAACGTCTGTCATTGGGAAGCAAGTGACCTGCACTTCTTGCTTTGCATTCCACATACAAGGAAGTTCATCATTAAGTGCAACATCAGATACGACTACGCCAGATGGATGAACGCCATACCCTGAGATACGAGATGTAATTGTTTCAACAATGTCAAGCCAATAACGACGGCGATCATTATCTGCCCATGCAAGCACTTCGTCACCGACATGATCCATAACATAAACGGTCTTGCCGGGATCAACATCTTCTGACCAACCAATTGAATCAGATCCAAGGATGTCGATGTCTGGAACCTTGTCCACGATTTTCTTAAGGTCTTCTTTTTCTTCATAAGAAATGTTACAAGCCTTGTAAGTGCGATCAAGTGCAGCCTTTGGTTTAAGTCTAGTAATCGTACCAATTGTTCTTACGTTCTCTCCGCCCCAACGATCCATAAGGTATTGACCAACGCGCTTACGGTCGGCAACAGGAAAGTCATTATCAATATCGGGGTAGCCATCTTCACGACCGGGATTATAAAACCGTTCAAAGATCAATCCATACTTAAGCGGATCAATGTCTGTAATGCCAAGTGCATATGACACAATCGCGCCTGCGGCAGAACCACGACCGGGGCCACGTTTAATGTTATTCTTATTACAAAACTCGCAGAAATCCCACGCTTGTAGGAAATAATGCTCAAGGCCCGCGTCAATGAATACCTCCATTTCACGGCTAGCCCTTTCCCAAACCTCTGTTGGTGCATCTACTCCGTAACGACGTTCAAGACCTTCTTCAACAAGATCAAAGAACAACTCTGCTGCTGACCCTTCATCCTGAGTCCATGGACAGTCCTTAGGAATAAATGTAGGCAGATGACGCTTTACCTCTGGTAGTTGAGCGTTGCATTTGTCAGCAAGCTCCTGTGAGTTTCTAAGCGCCTCATCTACGACTGACTCGGGAAGATATGACAAGGATGCACGAATTTGAGCTTCATCTTGAATGTAAAGACTCTTTGGATGCCACATCTTACGATCTTCTGTCGGCATGTAAACACTCTCGCCAGTTTGCATAGCAACAAACGCATCATGAAGTTCATACTGATCTGGACTAGCAAAGTGAGCGTCCGTTGCATAAATAAGCGGAATGCCTCTTTCCTGCGCAAGACTAACAAGAATAGTATTAAGGGCCATATGCTCATCGCCGGGATAAGTATGAATCTCAATGTAAAAATTATCGCCAAAAATATCAAGGTATTTGTTAAGCGGTTCATAAGGATCGCTGTGCATAATGCCCTGAGCAATCAATCCTTGAATACAAGCAGAGGTTGCAAAAAGACCCTCGCTGCGATGCTTAAGCATATCCCAATTGACACGACCAACAAATCTATAATTAGTTGATGCGTCATCAACTAGTCGCCACAGGTTACGCAAACCTTCATCAGTCATCGCACCAGCAATAAAGTGCGACTGATCGCGTTCATGCTTTCCAAACTCTGTTTTAACACCATGATAAAGCTCGCAACCAAAGACGGGCTTGATATCAAACTCGGCCATTGTCTTTGCAAACTCAAGATGACCACTTACTGTGCCGTGATCTGTAATGCCGCAACAATTGCATCCAATGTCTTTGCATCGAATTGCAATTTCTCTAGCTGTAGCTAGACCGTCAGAGTGCGGAATACTCGCTATGATTATGAATCGGTGCAAAGTTCATTCCCCCACCACCTCCTTAGTGTCACTTACGACACGGTTAAAATTCATGTTAGTTATTTTCTTCAATCATATGTTCATGAGCCATTATACCAATAATGACTCCTAAAATAAAACCACCTTCTTGGCCGTGACCATGCTTCCTTTGAATCCAATCCATCATTGATGGTACGGAAGAATCGTCAAGACCAATTGACTCTAGCATAATCTCTAGAGCATCAAGTTTATTCTCTAAATCTTCCTTAGCATGGACCGCACCGAAATCATCGATGCGATCCATGGCAAAAAGGAGATTCGATTTATGAATTGCCATTGGCGTTGCTAGCAGCCATATTCTTGCGAAGACGATCAAACGCTTCGCGGCTCGCTTCTACACCAGAGGTAGTAGAAATGGGAGCGGGCTTACCAACAACGGCAGCGACCTTAGGCTTATTAGGCTTACGGCCTCCGCCACCAAAACGCTGCTCAATATGCTCAATGGGTCCTACAAGCTCTTCATAACGAGCTTTATCTGAAAGCTCATTAAGGCGCTTATCCATAAGAATCTGCCCCACAAGCTGTGCTGCCTCAATATCGCCCTTGGCAACAAGCTCGCCCTTGACCTCATCAAGTTCATCTGAAATGTAAGTGATTCCATCAAGATTATTAAAAAGTCCTGATAGATCAACTTCCATATTTGGGAACTGAACAAAGTTGTAGCGAGAATTTACGTCCTTACCAATACGAACAACTTCAAGCGGGAGATCGCATAGCGGTCCCTGTGACTCATCAATTGAACCAAGCGGCGACCACATAAGGGCTGCCGACTGTGCAATTAGACCAATAAGGGGCTGACCAACTTCTTCAGTTCCATCATCAGTTTTACGAGTAAAGCTATCTGTCTTAACAGAAAACCTTACGGGCTTCTTACGACCATTAATTGTCTCAAACTCAGGTTCAAGTTCAAGAGCTACACCAATGCAGCGAGTACGAGGCTTATTGCCAAGACGATCCTCAAGATCATCATAGCTTTCACTTCCTGCAAGGGGATCCTTGCGGGATACAAATGATTCATACTTAGTGTATGTTTCACCGTTTGCCTTCTCTGCGGTTCCTACAGGAATAAACTCATGCAGATCTGCAACAACTACGCCATTAGGATCGTCTCCATCAAAGCTAGAGAGAACCAAAATGTACTTCTTTTCGCCATCTTCGCGCCAGCGGATCTCGGGGGCAAAACCCCTAAGCTTTGTTCCACCCTTGCGTTGGGCTGCCTGCTCTACTGCACCAAGGCCCCTGCGGGGCTGATAATTCGGCATATTATTTCCTTTGTGTATGGCCTACAATGAGGCTCTTTGCCAATTACAATTGTAAATATATCATACTTCTTTGTCAGATTCAAGTGAGTCTGACAAAGAAAGTTTTTCTGCATCTGAAAGTTGCTGCATAGATGTTTTACCTACACGCCGAAGTGTAGCAGAAATCACTTTATGATTTTCTGGGGATAAAACTTCTGTCTTTTCAGTGCCTGTATATTTACGCATTGTACATATTATCCTAGAGAACATTAGAATAAACAGGGTTATTATAAAGCCAAATTGCTATATCTGGGTTTTCAACCATCTTTGTTTCTCCAATGTCATCCTCCCAAACTACTTCCATTTCCATTACCGGAATATATCTTTCTAAGTTTGCAATAAGGTCGTCGTGCCATTTCCAACCGGCGTCATCATTGTCTCTAGCAAGAATAATTCCTTGTTGAAAACCCCTTAAAATTTTGATTTGCTCTTTGCTTACTGTTGCGCCAAACGTGGCAATTGCGGGAATGCCCAAAGAGGCTAGATAGAGCACTGTAGGCACTGATTCTACAACCACAATCGGTTGATTTGCATTAGCGACTTGATCAAACCCATAGATAGTCGGCTTCTTGGGAAAGTCGCCAGTATTAGTGTATTTAGGTACCCACTTAGGGCGCTCGCCAATCCAACGATTTTGCCAACCTACCAATTTGCCTTGCCAAAAATGCGGCAAAACAATAGATGTAGATTCAAAAGTTTGATCTTTATTTGATCTTACTGTTTTGGTATTTACACCCAAATGATATTCAAGTCGAACATCGTCGGTAATACCTCTTTCGGTAAACCACTCATGATCTTGCCCCTCCCATTGCTTTAACACATTTTTATTAAACCAAGGCAGGCTAGGTTTTTCCTCCACTGCTTTATCAGTCAACATTCGACTAATTTCTTCAAGAAAACCCT
>Ga0209085_1000010_pt1 | contig 139739 bp, 141 predicted proteins | sample C_131016_EF_Meta_FD_187310 | JGI IMG/M metagenome (GOLD analysis project Ga0209085, IMG submission 187310) | Freshwater microbial communities from Lake Croche, Canada to study carbon cycling - C_131016_EF_MetaG (SPAdes) (version 2) | ecosystem: Environmental > Aquatic > Freshwater > Lake... | reverse complement strand
ATGGGCAATTTGAAGTGCAAACTGGTGCTGTTCGCGTTGCTTTATTTGGTGGAGATGCAAACGGCTCGATAGAGCTTGGTAAGTTAGGAGTATTAACAACACCATTTATTGATTTTCACTCGGGAGCTACAGCAGTTGACTATGACTCTCGCATTATTGCATCTGGAGGTAATGGAACATTAGGGCAAGGAACATTAACTTACAATGCAGCAACACATGCATTTACAGGAAATGTAACTGGTATTACAGCTACAATGGTTGGCCTTGGTAACGTAACTAATGAATCTAAAGCAACTATGTTTACTGATCCTGCATTTACAGGAACTGCAACTAGTACAGGACTGACGGTAAATGGGCAATTTGAAGTGCAAACTGGTGCTGTTCGCGTTGCTTTATTTGGTGGAGATGCAAACGGCTCGATAGAGCTTGGTAAGTTAGGAGTATTAACAACACCATTTATTGATTTTCACTCGGGAGCAACAACAACTGACTACGACTCTCGTATTCAGGCTTCCGGTGGTACGGGGACTACTGGTCAGGGGACACTAACTTATACTGCAGCAACGCATGTATTTAGTGGAGGTATAAATAACGCAGTATTTACAGGAGATATTCCGACTGTCACCGGTTCTGATGTTGGAAGCGTAAAATATGATACTAGTTTAGTAAATAGAGCATATTTAGATAGTCAAATTATTAATTTAATTTGGAGAGAACAAGTAAAGTGTGCAACTACTGCAGCACTAGGTGCTTCAGATAGTAACTCTCTCGGTAATCTTCTTGGTGGGACAATAACTGCTACCTACTCTAATGCTTTAGGAACTACAAGTACTGATGGTACCGGATATTTTGGAATAACATCATCAACATATCAAACTATTGCTTCTAGTGGAAGTCTTGTTTTTGCTCTAACTTTAGCTAGCTCACCTCATGCCCTGTCTATTGGTCAAAGTGTGCGTATTAGCGTTACAGATACTCCAAGCACTTATATGGATGGAACTATTACTTTAATAAGTCAATCAAGTATGACTGTTACTATAACTGCTTCTTCTGGAAGTGGTACTTATACTACATGGACTATAAGCACTATTAGGTCGACTCTTACAATAACTCCATCTGTTAACTGGACTGAAACTACTATTGATGGTCAAAGTCTTGCTATAAATGATCGTGTTCTTATTAAAAATCAAACTGCTGCTCTACAAAACGGTATTTATGTAGTGACTGGTATAGGCGCGGTTGGCACTACTACTCCGTTCATATTTACCAGAGCATTTGATTCTGATTTAGCTTCAGAAAACTTTGTAAGATATGGAATATATGTTCAATATGGCAGCACTTACTCCGATAAAACCTTTACAAATATTGTAAATGGTGATGTTACAATGGGGACTACTTCCCTTACATTTGCTTTAGCTGGTGGTCTTGCTAATGCAATTGTTCCAACTTCTGGTACATATAGAATTCCATATACAAATGCTACTAGAGGGCTTACATATACTAATGCTTCATCTCAGCCTGGGCAGCTTTTGAAGAGTGGTTATGCTGCTCCGGGTGCAAATGCTCCTGGTTGGTATGATGCAAATCCATTTGAAGTAAAAACAGGAAGAATTGCTTCTAGTGATTGGGCTACCGGTACAGACGGAGAAGCAACTGTAACTTTTGATGTTCCTTTTCCAAAAGGCGTTGTGCCAAATATAACATTTACTCCAATATCTAGCTCTACTTCTTATATTCATTCAATTACTTTAAAAGAATATCCGAACTATCAAGGTTTTACAGCCATTATTAGAAGTTGGACTGGTTCAAGTATGGTCACTAGTCAGGCTCCGACTACTTACTGGACAGCGACTCAGGGGGAGAGAACTAGTAAATCAGCTATTGATATTACTGCTACAAGCGGTAGTGGTTCTTTAGTTACAATTACTACTGCCCTTGCTCATGGATTTACTACTAGTGATAAAGTCACTATCGCTGGTGTAGTACCTACTGGCTATAATGGAACTTATACTGTATCTACAAGTTCAACAATTCGATACAACCGCTGCGAAAATCCTAATTTTACAACTAACGCAACTTACTGGACTGGAACTGGTTCTACTGGTCGTGACACTACTCGTTTTTATCAGACCCCAGCTAGCCTTACTGTAGGTACAGATGGGACTGTCTTTACAGCATACTATACTGAATCTAGTTCAAGTAAATATTATTCTGGTGGAGTATATACTTCTAGTGCTTATGTCTATACAGGTTCAGCATGTGGTGTCACTATTAACATAGATTTCTACAATGGAAATACTCTTTTGAATGGCTCAGTTCAAAAGACTTTTGTAATGCCTGCTGCTACTTGGACAAGAGTAAATACTGGAGCTGCAACTGCACCAGCTGGTACTAATAAAATAAGACTTTGGATATCTAAGGGTACTGGTGGAGGAATAATGAATATTGATGCTGTATTGATTGAACCTGTAGATACTTTAGGAACTTATTTTGATGGACCAACTTCGGGTGGGGCATTCAGTTTTACCTATGCAGCTGGTACAACTGGTTCAATGACTACAGCTGGTTATGTGACGTTAGCAGATGATGATGGTAGAACAGATTATACTGCTGTTACTTAGGATTGGAAAATAAATAATGTTTGTAATTTTAAAAATAACTACTGATGAGATAGATGAATTTATTGTCTACAATAAACTTACTAATTTAGAAGTTGCTTGCTACTCGACCTATAATGAAGCATTTCAAGATTTATTATCTAGATAAATTTAATTTTTAGGTCTAGGTTCTTGTCTAGGATCTCTAACAAATACAATACCTTGATGTTTTAATTCACAACATCTAGCCAATTTCATCACAACAAATACTTGTTTGCATTTACTGCACTGATATGGATCCTGTTTGTTATTCTGTTTCACTCGGGGCCTTACGGTCTGCAATTACTACTAATCTATTATCCCATGTGTGTCAAACTGCATTGTGTTAGTATTTCTGTATAAAGTTACTATATAGATAGGAGACAAAATGACTAAATTTATTGGAATATCTGGATTGGCTAGATCTGGAAAAGATACTGCCGCTGAGTATCTAGTTAAAAATCATGGATTTACGCGGGTATCTTTTGCTGATCCAATGAGGGAAGCACTACTTGCATTAGATCCAAGCGTAGCGTTTGGCATATCTTCCATAAAATTATCAACATTGGTCAGGCTTGGTGGTTGGGATAGAGCTAAAGAAGATAATCCTGAAGTAAGAGAGCTTATCCAAAAAATGGGTACTGAAGTGGGACGTAATATTTTTGGTAAAGATTTTTGGGTGGATCAAGCTTTTAAAAAAGCTGAGCAACATGATAAGGTTGTATTTTCAGACTGCAGATTTACTAATGAAGCGGAGGCTGTGATGTTTCACGGGGGGTCCATGTGGAGAGTAAACAGACCTGGACTTCTTGCTCCAAACAATCACATATCCGAAAAAGAATTGAATGATTATAATTTTAATGCTGTTCTTAGTAATGACAGCACTATAGAAAATTTCTATGACAAAATTGAAAAACTTTTGGAGCTTGAGTGTCTGATCAAGGAATAGCTCTTTTGTATGCTCGTGTATCTACTCAACTGCAGGTAAGTGACGGAGTTTCATTAGATGTTCAAGAACGTCAGCTACGTCAAGCTGCTGAACTAGCTGGGTACACAGAGTTTGAACTTGTCCGTGAGGAGGGTCGCTCAGGTAAGTCAATTACGGGCCGTCCGGCTCTTACAGGCGCTTTAAAACGTTTGGATACTGGGACTGCTTCAGCCCTGTTTGTGACGCGTATCGACCGCCTAGCCCGCTCTACGAAGGACTTCCTGAGCATCATAGACCGAGCCAATGCTAACAAATGGCGTCTAGTAATGCTTGATTTAAATCTAGACACAGCTAGCTATCAAGGACGGTTTGTGGTTACAATTATGTCTGCCCTGGCAGAGATGGAACGTGGAATTATTGCAGAGCGTCAAAAGGACGTCCATAAAGATCGACGGGCCCGAGGTATTAAATGGGGTGTTGATATGGGACCTAAAAATAAAACTTCTAATGAAGTAAAAGATCTAATTAGAAAACAGAAAGATTCTGGTCTTTCATTTCACGAAATAGCTAGACGATTAAACAATAATGGCGTACCAACCCAAAATGGAGGGAAATGGTACGCCACTACAGTTAAAAATATTTACGACTCTTTAGATTAATCTCTCTTCATAATCGTTTGAGCAAAGCTTCCAGAGAATCCGTAAGTTCCATAATGAGTAGTATCTACCCACGGGGCAGCATAAATTTTTCCACCGATAGATTTCCATCTCTCACAAAAGTAATAGTCTTCACCTAAAAGTTGGCCTTCATCGTCAAATTGCGTATCAAAAAATTGAGTAACTTCTCTTTCAACTTGTTTACCGTTAATTTGAGTGACATCTTTATATGTTCTACAGCTTGGAGCTAGCTCTTCAAAAACTTTTCTACTAATGTAGACAAGTCCAGTTCCTATTCTGCTAACTTCCAATGGTTCGCTAATTTTTATTTCTGTATTCGGTGCAACTGCTCCAGTAAAAAATCCTGTATATTTTTCAAGATTTTTTTCACCATTTAATGCAGCTTCTCTTACCTGATCCCAGTTAATGGCTTTTTTAGGGTAAATTGCTCCAATAAAATCTTTTCCTGAATGTACCATATCTGCAACTGCAATAGGATCAAAGCCAGTATCTGCATCAATAAATAAAATTCCGTCGGCTTCTTTGTTTTGAAGCATATCGTGGACTAAAGCATCTCTACCTCTACATATGATACTTTCGTTAATTATTACCGGATAAAACATAGAATCACCCATGCCGGCAAGTGTAAAAGATAACGGTAGAACACTATGCATGTACCCAGCGTGACACATACCACCAAACATAGGGGTAGCAATTGCAATTAACATAAAACTCCTTGATTATTAGAGGAAGGGGTCTTTTTAGACCCCTTCCATGTCCTTCTCCCGAATAGATCCCAAGACACAGTTACATCCTATACCACATTAATGGGCTAGACGTACCGCAACATTCCAATCTATTTCTTTGGATTCTACAGCTCTAGGAGCCAGAGTTCTATTCTTAATTTCAGCTTTAGATCCTTGGCCTATAATCTGTAGACCTCTGTCTGAAAGCTTTCTATGAAATGCGATCTGAGTAAGTGGACGCTCACCACGTTCATCTGACCACATACGATAGATCGAATACATCTGCTTTACAAGTACTGAAGCACCATCGTTTTCACGAGTTTCTTCATTCAAAAACATGCCAATGCGATCTTCATTCTTACGATAGATCTCGGCTGCCTCAGAAACGGCCGTACACCACCCTAAAGGGTCTCTAGCAGACGATCCTAGGTATTTTATAGCTCCCTCTACAGCCCAGGCTAAAACAGCCGGTAGACCGCCTTCAGGGTCAAATAGATAGGCTTTTAGGTCTGGGTCTGGGGACTCAGGCACGTTACTCCATGGAATAGGTCTAATACGACGCCACATAGCATCATCATTGATCATTGGGCGGTGATTAGTTGTAATCCACAGCTTGGCTTGAGCTTTAAATGTGAATGGTTTTTCACCGGGGGAACGTGCTGAGATTTCAGATGAACCGGTAAGTTTCTTAACAGCATTCTCTTTTAGACGTTCAGATTCTGGAAGCTCGTCTACCCAAACCATTCTGCGACCACGCAACTCAGCCCAGTGGTACATATCTGTACTGCTAGTGCTAGCACCTGTATCGGCAAGAATGCTTGAGTCTAAAGGCCATGCATATTGCTGGGTACCAAGAGCCTTAACAATGGCTTCCACAAATGTGTTTTTACCAGATCCTGATGGACCGTAGACCAGGAACATAAGGTCTTGATTATTTAAACCAGTTAGTGTGTAACCAACTGCACGCTGAAGCCAGTCTTGAAGTTCTTTATCTGCACCGGTAGCAAAGTCAATAAATTGCTCCCAACGGATATTACGCATTCCGGGAGTGTAAGACAATGGAATACGCTTAGTAATATGGAGATCTGGACGACCTTTCATTAGCTCACCTGTTTTTAGGTTAATTACACCATTCAGTACACCAAGAAGATATTCATCGCCGTCCCAGGATTCAACGGAGGTAATTACTCTAGCGTCAGAATTAGCACTTTCAATGGCAGCATTTAATCTACTGTTTGATCTAACTTGGTTAGCCCACTTAATTACTTCCCCACGTTTATCTTCGTCAGTGTAATTAACCACTTCAGTAGTAATAACAGTTGGTAAGTGTTTAGCTAGTTCTTTCATTCCAAGATCTTCGGCATCTGGTTTCCAATACTGACCGTCCCAAATAAACCAACCAATTCCTGGGGTATAACGAACTGATGATCCAAATGAATCAACTAGTCGACGTCCGTTACCAATATCAGATAAAGATCTGCTTCCAGGTTTTCCACCCTCGGCTTCTGAGATAGCATCAACGTTCTTTGGGACATCTACGTTACCGCTACTAAATGCATCTGAAATAGATACACCGTTATGGGCCGCCTCAGAAATCGAGTGTCCTACAGTTCCAAATTGAGATTGGGCTGTTGGACTTGGTTCAGAATCTGTTTTTGATTTAGCAGATCTAGATTCTTCTTGAGACTTTTTTGCCCAGTCTTGTAGTCCAGGCCAAATCTTTTCTGTAATAGGATTTTCAGCAACAAAGTCCATTGCACGGCGAACGTGCATAAGAAGTGAGTTAACGCCCTCGAGTTCCATTGGTGGACGTACTTTTTCGTAGTTGAATCGGATCATCAAAGTCTCGATCATCAAACGCTTTTCGGGAGTCTCTACTCCATACTTGTTTGATAGTGCACATGCAAGCTTGTAGATATCTACAGCACGTGATCCTTCATCAATTCCTTCTTCAAGAATTTTTGCAATATCAACCCGATCACCTTTATAGTCAAGGTCACCCATCCAACTCCAGTCACCATCAGCGTGGGACGATCCAGACTTGCGATTCTTTTTACGAATAACCTCTAGTAAAGCTTCCGGGGCATTTGCCATTTCAATTTCCCATGGGGCATGTCCTGGCTTCCATTCATAGTTGACTCCAGATCCGTGGCGGCTAGGTGCAAGCATCACATACCCATTGTGCTTGATGTCAATACCATTTAAACCGCTAGCTTTTAAATTACCTACAAACTGTTCTGAATTATCTACTTTAAAAAATAAGTGACGTCCACGTTCAGCTTTACCGTTATATGTATATCTTCCAGTAAGTGCTTCTACAGTGTTTGGTAATGCACCATCTAAAAGTTCATCTAGTTTCTCAAATGATTCAATACCACCGGATCTAGGGTCAATATCAATGACTATAAATCCAGATGGTTGGCAAAACACACCAATGTTGTTGATAGGGGAAGTGCTCCACCAGTTATGAATAACTAGCTGATCATCGGTAGCACGTGCGTTCCACTCACCGATGGCTGGGTGCTTACCTACATCTTTAGGTTCACCGTGAATACCGTTACAGGTACAGCGACCTCCATCATCAATACCGTGGCAAGGTAGGATCTTCCAGCCTTGTTGGGCATACCAGACGGATGCTTTAGATAATTTCTCAATGTGAGTAGATTCAGGTTGAGTCATAGTTAGTTACCTGCCGTAAATTGTCGTTGCATAAAAAGCCTCTCAATAGGAGCTGTATCAAAAACGATACAGCAAAGACGTGAAAAATTCAAGTTGAAATGTAATTTTAATTACTTTTAGAGAAGAAAGCGTAGCACGTCTAGGGCTAATCGCCAATTAAAGGGTAGGGTACAATTATACACATAATATCCGTCATCAATTAAGGCATTATTTTGATCATCGATCAAGTTTTTACTGTATCAGCTGTGGTAGCAGCAGTTGGCGTCATTGTCGGCGGAATTGCAGCTATCTACAGATTAGCACACAAAATTCAAAAATCTATCGGTTTAGACTCTCAAGGGCGCACAATTTCTGAAAGACTGGACCGGGTAGAGCATCAGCTGTGGGAAAATGGTGGTAGTTCATTGGCTGATAGGGTCAACACTATTGAACTTCATGTTGTAAAAACTCAAGCTGAAGTCGGATTAATTAAAGATTTTGTTTTGGGCGCGTCATCCAAGTCTGCCCCTGTTAAGAAAACTAGACTAAAAAAAGTTGTTTAATTTGCTATAAAAATAGTAAAAAGACGCTAGTATTAAAAAGACATACATGACACACTAAGGAGTACTATATGTCTCTATCGGATAAACTAGCCGAAGTTTCAAAAAAATCAGGATCTAAATGTAAACTAGGAGCTTTGCTTACTGGAACTGTTTTGCCTGAAAAAGATCGTAATTATTTGATTGATGCTTTATCTGTGCCCGAGGGAGATCCTCGTAGAATATCTAATGTGGATATAGGAAGAGTTCTTCGTGATGAAGGATTTGATCTTTCAGACAGCTCAGTTGATCGTCATCGCCGCAAAGATTGCGGTTGCTACAGGAAGGTAGCCTAATGGGAATTTCAGATAAATTAGAAACTCTAGCAAGTCCTGGAGTTAGTGGTTCAGATATTAAAACACTCAACACTCCAGAAGATTGGCGACCACGTTTGGATCTTGACGACTCCAAGGGTGGTTTTGTTGTATCTAAGCCGCATCCGGTCGGTGAGATTCCTGACACAGCAGACGTGCTCAAGGACTTTGATCTTGACCCAAACTCTTGGACAGTAACCTCTTTACGTCGTTCTCGTTGGCAAACGTATCATGGTGAATGGTTGGAATCGGTTCGTGTAAACGTTACTCCAGCTGGATTAGCTATTGCTGATGCTCTAGACGCCGAAGCTCTTATTGATGAAATTAAAAAATGGCGTCCAGAACGCGGTATCAAAGTTGCTACCGGTGAGGGTGCTTTTGTTGTAGCCCCTAGCGATCAGCAGATTGGTAAAAAAGCTAATGGTCAAGGTACCCAGCAGTCAATCGATCGTATTTTGTATTTAACTGAAGCATCGGTAAGTAGGTTTAAAGATCTTAAAAAGATTGGACTAAACTTAGGAACAATAGTTCTAGCACTTCCGGGAGATCACGTTGAAGGTCTTACAAGTCAAAATGGACGTTTGCAAGGTCAAGCAGCATCTGACCTAGGTCTTACTGAACAAGTTCGTGTTGCACGTCGTTTGCTTATGGCGCAGATTAAAGCTTTTGCTCCGTATGCGGAGCGTATAGTTGTTCCGGTCATCAATGGAAACCACGACGAGGTAACTCGTCAGGTAGCTGCCGATCCCGCTGATGGCTGGAACGTAGAAATTGCATCAGCAGTTCAAGATGCTTGTGCAGAAAATCCAGCACTACAACATGTTGAGTTTAGATACCCGTCTTCTGGACATCAAACTTTAACAATTGATATTAATGGAGCAATGCTTGGCTTATTCCATGGGCATCAGGCTGGAAGAGATATTATGAAGTATCTATCTGGACAGGCAGCAGGTCAAACTGCTTTAGGTCTAGCAGACGTTTGGATCTCTGGACACTTCCACAACTTTAAATCAGTAGATATTGGTCAACGTTTGTGGCTACAGTGTCCTACAACTGATCCAGGATCTGAATGGTTCCGTGATCGTGCCGGTCTTGAATCTAAGCCTGGCTTGTTGACATTGGTTATGGGTGGAGATTACGAACCTCGAGAGCACATAAGTGTTCTAGCTGTTAATCCAGATCTTCTTCCAACTCGTTAAGATCAACTCCGCTTGCTTCAAGCTCTTCGTTTAATTCTTCTTGAGTGTCAAACTCTTCTTGCTTGTCTGCTGTGAGTTTGAAGTAAGCATTTACTGCGTTTACGCTTGTTCTACTTCTCCAAGTAAAATCACACATTGTACAATTTACTAAACGTACTGTGGCCCAACGTCCACCTTCTGGATTTTCTGCAATTAATGGGCGAAGAAACTTAGTCTTAGCTCCGCAATATAAACATTTTGGGAATCGATCGTATCTGGTTTCAGCTTTATCTATATTTACTGAAAGAGTTCGTCTAATTTCATATTCATCATGTCCTCCCCAGATCCCCCAAATTTCCATATTTTCTAAAGCTGACTTTACGCATTGCTTTCTAACAGGACAAATAAAGCAAAGATTTTTAGCTTTCATCCTATCTTCATTTTTATGAGAAAAGAAGTCCACGTCTCTGTTTATTTTTTTAGCGCATTCGGCTTCTTCTTGCCAGTCAAATCCATTACTAGGTTTCCAGTTTGTCATATTATTTCAACCCAAGTAACGGGTTCTGGATTGGCTGCCAGGTTTCCGTACTTAGTTTCTCCTTGTTCGGTGCATACGGTTGGATATATCTCTTCATCTATTTCTCCGACATATCCAAATGAAATATGACCTCTCTCGACAGCTTTGTATCCCTCTCCAAGAGATATAACAATTCCATCTCTTTGAAGAGCCGAGGCCAGTGCTCGTTTAATTAGGTCTATATCGAGATCTACGTGATCGTAGGTAAAAAATATGATTGAAGAAGGTCTGGAGGTATTAAACCCATCTCCAGACCATTCAAACCATAGGCATTCACCGGTACGTTTATCTCGCATAAATAATCAACTTCACAAGATAAGTGTACAAGTATTTTAGATAAAATGTGTGGAAAACGCCAGTCTATTTATAGTTATTTTATTATAATGAATTTAAAGATATTCCGATTTTTACTTGAATATGAGCTGTAACTTTAAACTTATCTTTAGTTTCTGAGTTTTTAACTTTAAACTCTATGGATAGTTTTTCAGACACTTCAGTGACATCTATCTTTAAAAAGTCTGCAGCCTGGTTTAATGCTACAGCTTGAGATTCGTACAGATCCGAGGCTTCAAACTCTAGTTCAAATGTTGTACGCATTACTGAACTCTTTTCAATAGGTGTTCTGGTTGATAGTGAGCTGATTTAATTGGAGGGTTTTCTAGATCTGTAAGATCCACAATGATGTCTCCTGATCTGATAGCTACAATAACTCCTGGACGTCCATTATGGATCATCCCAAGATCTCCTGCAAAAGCATCATTCTTTACTCTAACAATGTCTCTAACTTTTAAAAAGCCTCGTTCTGCTTGAACATATACTTCATCTTTTGGAGGTGGTACTAATGAATGCTCTAAAGCAAGATGCATAAATAAGTTAGCTATTTGTTCTGCATCCTCACGCTTAAACTCTGGAAGTTCTTTCCAAGCATTTAATAGGTGAATTACAGCATTACCGTTACCCATTCGAACATTTAAATTTCCTAACTGGTATTTAACCCAGTCCATATTTACCTTCATATTTATCCTTAATCTACTAGTTTTAATGCTTTTTCAAGCATCTTTATTGACTGTTTTTTGTTTGGTATCTTAGCTATATAACTCTCTCTTTGAGCTATTGCTACTAGAGTTCTTTTTTCTTCAGACATAGATTCTAATGCTGCAGCAAGTATATTCCACTCTGATCCAAGAGATCCTGACTCTTCCCACAGTGTTGCTATGGGGGTTAGACTATTGATCGACTGCACATATCTATATGACCACCATGTGCCTTCATTTTTATATGGAGATAGTAGTATCCCCACAGATCTGGAGATTTGAGATAATGCATCTCTATCTGTTGATCCTTTATTTATTTTTACTGGAGAGATTGGAAGTTCTATAGTCTTTGAGATCTTTTTAGTCCAAGTTGATTCTGGTTGATCTGCGGACCACTTATATATTTTATCTAATGAATTAATTGGATCTTCAATTAAATGGGAATCTAAATTTAAATAAGTTATTGATTTCTTTGCTGATTTTGGAAGATTTAATTCTTTATCTGAATAGTTCTGTTTCCAAGGTAATACAGGTACAAGTGTGGTAGGCCAATCTTGTTCCAGCAATAAATCTATAGCTTTTAAAATACTTGTCTTTAATAATTGATTATTTACTACAGAAGAATAGCCTTTTTTATTTGAGAAAAAATCTTTAGTTAAAGTGTCTGGATTATTTTTTACAGATCTTAAAGAAGTTGTTATTTGAGATACGTTTGGAGCATCTATAAGTAGGTTAAGTTTATCTGAGCTCCAGAGAAGATTGATTATATTTAAAGCTCCGTATATTTTATTTGCACTAAGGCTGGTAACCGGTGCAATACCTACAATTACGGAGTCGTACGAATCTAATTCGTCTTTTGTTATGTCGATCTTAGGATCTGCCCAAACTACGGTATGGCCAGAATTTTGAAGTGCCATGTTAATAGTTGAAGAAAAACTTAAATTTCTTGTATTGGCATTTAAAGAAGACTGAGGTGCAGTCATACCAGTTAATAAAATTTTTGACATGTAAACCTTTAATTAGTGGGGGCACTAGTTTTACCTAATGCCCCCGCAATTACTACAGACTAGAACGGAGCTGCAGGTGGGGCCGGTGGAACTGCTACTCCAGCAGTGCTTGGAGCAGGTGGAGCAGGTGGAGCAGGTGGAGCAGGTGGTGTACTTGCCTGAGCAGGAATAGTTCCAGCAGTCTGCTGAACGTAGTAACGCTTTAGTTCGTTACGCTTGCTACCGTTCCAAGTACGTGATCCAATTTGAGCACGGAAAGTACGGCCGATCAAGGCTGATTCAATCTGTGCGTTAGTTGGGTTGTTGTTCGTGAAAAACTCACGAGGGAGCCCAAGAGCAGCCATCTTCGAGAAGAAGATGCCTAGAGCGTTTGAGCTCTCCGGACTGATCACCAGGTTATCCCAGACGCGACGCTTGTTGTTTGCGCCACCCTGAACTTCGGTAGTGATCTTGAACATGGTTTTGCCACTCTGTGAAGTGGTTGCGGAAGCTTCGATGACCTTTAGGTCATAGTCGCCATCTGGAAGTGGTTCGTAATTACCGCCACTTGCAGTTTCGCCAGCATCTTTGACTAGGTCGCCCCAGTTGAGAGTACTCATATTTATAACTCCTATAGTTATTATTTAGGGTTTAATCGGCTAGGGATCTAAGCCGACTTCTTTTTCTCGGTCTGTGGACCGAAAATCATGTCGAGCATACGTTCAACACCAAGATCTTGCTGTTCCACAATGGAACCCAATCGGCCTTGAACACGCTCTCCAGCATCATACTTGTCCGTACGTTCCACGTACATACGGCGTGCCTTGTAAGGCAGCTGAGTAGGATCTGGATTTGGAATATTTTCAATTGCAATAGCACCTAATACATCATAGAAGTACGGAGCTTGAACTGCAAGTTGACCCTGCAAGTAAGGCTTCATATGACCATTCTGATCAGCACGTGCCATTGCAGTTAGGACTACAGCCTCGAGAGGTTGAGTTGGATGCATTGTAAGGTCACGCAAGTCACGAAGTAGAGCACCCATGTGGCGAAGTAGTTCGCCCCACTGTTGCATCTTCATCTGCTCGGTACCGGCGATGTTATCCATGCATTTAACCTGAAGCTCCGAAATGGAGTCAATGATCAATGACTTGAACTGGTGCTTACCTGCTTGTAACCACTGGAAAGCTTTTAGAACTACGTCGTAGTCACGTACAGTGACAACTACGGTGTCCCAGGTGCCGTCAGCCACAGGTGGCTCTTCGCGCATTGGGTCCCAATACTTTACGTTAATTGGGAGGAATCTGTGTCCACCCTCAACGTCTAGCATAAGGCGAGGGTACGGTGCTGTGACTGCAAAAGTTGATTTACCAACCTTTGATTCGCCATAGACCATGATAGTTAGTGAACGCTGTACATCTGACATGCTTAGTCACTACCTTTCTTTTCGTCTTGTGATTTGTAATATCCGTATGGGTCGGAGACCTCATACATATCTTCAATAGCTGCTTCTGCTGATGAACCATCATCAATCATTGGGCAGATAGTGTAGAACTGGCACTTCCACTTGCAGTCCTTGGTAGGACGTGGGTAAGCGACAAAATTAGGATCCTGACCTGCATCAAGAGATTTCTTAACAGTCATTAGATCTGCAACTGTACCATGAATACGTTGCCAAAAAGCACGCATTGTAAATACGTTGTGTCGAACTTCAATTTGCTCGTAAAACGGTGGTTTAGCATTAGCTGTACGTTTTACTTTTTTAAGCATAGTAAAGATACCACCCTCGGAACGTTCTTCCGGTGATTTATTTTGAGCGTGTTCTAGCATCATGTAAGTAAGAATCTGCTCATTCATTTGAGCCTGGTTTGCAAAATCTGCAAAAGATCCACCAACAGTCTTGAAGTCACGGAACATACGAACGCCATCGATCTTACGACGAACACGCATATCGAGCTTTCCTTGAAGAATAACTTCTCCATCAAACATTGGCATTTCAATAATCTCTTCAGTAGAAATCATTTCTAGCTCAGCGTCGATACCCTCGTCATCCATCCACTGAAGATATCCTTCAAGCATGATTCGTCCTAGTTCGGCCTCGGATTCAAGATCTGAGGTGTCGCGATATTCTGCGACTAAAGTTTCCATATCCTTTTTTACAAGGGCAGCATGAGCCTCTAGGAGGTCCACTGTGCCGTTAGAAGAGTAATACTGGTCTAGAGCTTCGTGGATACGAGATCCAAGGGCTAAAGCACCGGTGTAGTCTCTTTTCTTTGGCATGAGACGTCTGTAGTAGTTTAGCCACCACTTACGTCTGCAATCTTTGAATACCTGAATCTCTGAGTTAGAGAGACGGTATGGCTTTACTTCTTGTGTAGTTTCGTCATTCATTTTTATAGCTTACCTGCCTTGTCGTCTTTTAGCAACTGTAGTAGTTTGTCTTTATCTCGAACAATCTGTTCAAAGTTATCAGCCTTAGTTTCAAGAACTTGGATGACACGCTCTTCGATTGATCCCTCAGTAACATAATCCATCACAACCACTGAATCGTGGATCTCTGAACCGATTCTGTGAATACGATCTAGAGCTTGTTTGTGATCAACTAGTGACCATGGTCTTTGTAGCATAACAAGTCTGCGAGCTGCTGTCAAGGTGACACCAACACCGCCGGCTTGAGCTGTAAACAAGATCCATTTAATACGTCCAGCTTGAAAATCATCAATAGCTTTTTGACGTTCATCTTCATTTTGAGCACCAGTAATTAGACCGTGTGCAATTCCTTCTTTAGTCATTTTTGCACTAAGAAGATCAATCAATTGGCGGGACACAGCGCAGACTGCCACTGAGTCATCTCCAAAGTCGCCCTCTTTAATGTCATCCATAACAGCATCTACTTTACAGGATGGCTCTGCCAAAATTGTCTTAGGTTCTCCGGTAGCTTCATCTATAACAACTTCTGCAAAAGAACTAGCAAACTGAGAAAGTCTTATTGCTTGGGTTAATACGCTAGGTGCAACTACTGCATCACCGTTTTCTACTTCAGCAATCATGTTGTCACGCATTTGCTCGTAAGCTTTCTTTTGCTTAGCTGACATCTCGACGTCACGACGTTCAAACATCATCTCTGGTAGCCAAGGAAGTACACGAGCCTTAAGCATACGACGCATACGAGGGTTGATGGTTGCATGGAACTCGTCAGCCATATGAGGCTTTACTCCAAGAACCATCATTCCACCAAAAGCATTGATCATAGTGTCTACCATGCGATCAATCCACTTGGTTTTGCTAGGCCACTCTTCTGGGGAAATCCAGTGCAGGATTGCCCACATGTCGAGAACGTTATTGGCAATTGGTGTACCAGTAAGTGCGAAACGAATGTCAGCATCTCCGGTAGCTGCCCATAAAGCACGGGTCTGCTTGGATTTAGGCTCCTTTGAGCGGTGCATTTCATCGGCAATGACTGCTTTGAAGTCAATCAAGTTTAGATCACGCTTGTGCACTTCGCAACGGTTTTCAGATACACGATCATCGTGTCCGCCGCAAGCCACACAACGGGCAAGTGCTACAGATCCGTAAGGAGCTAAGCGTGAGTGAGAACGTAAAGATTCCCAGTTAATGATGTAGACATCTGCTGGCTCTTCAAACTGCTTGCGACGCTGTGCCGCAGATCCTTTGATAACTTGTATAACTGGTCCACCCTCAGGCCACCACTTAGTAAATTCTCGTTGCCAGTTCTTTTTAAGAGTATTTGGGCAAACAATCAAAGCTGGAAAAACATCCTGGCCTTGATCCTGCATAGTTTTTAAGGCACGAATAGCTTGAGCGGTTTTACCTAGACCTGGCTCGTCAGCAAGAAGTGCACGACGTGCAGTAGTTAAAAACTTAACTCCAGCTCTCTGGTGAGGAAATAGATCTAAGTCCCCTTCACCATCTGGAAGTTCTTCTAAATCGCGTAGAGCATTAGATGGGTCAATTCTATTTGCACGTTCTTCAATGGCCCATGCTTGTAAACGTTCTCCAATAACTAGATCATTTTTAAAGGTAGAGCGAAGTGCTAGGCATGTAGCCCAGGAAGCCTGGACACGCCAAGTCGATGTCTTTGCATCATAACTAGACCCTGGCACACTCTTGCAAAGTTCTTTAAATCGCCAATCGGCGAAGATGTTGATATGAGATCCTGTCTCATTTAACTCAACTGTTACAGGCATTAAGCTTTCTTTCTGTCGTTATGTAAATAGATACTATCAGATATTTTAAAACTTTATTTAAAAAAGTCAATAGTATCTCTGATTATTTTAGTAATTTTCTTGGAATCCAGCCACTTTTTGCTAATCTTAGCAATCCGTGTCGTATTGCGTCTAGGGCGTGTCCCTCCCCGCCTCGATGCCAAAAGTCCAAGATTCTGATCTTTTCGTTGTTAAACATAGCTTTAGCGTCGGCTGGGGATTGGAAATAGATATCCTCTGGGTCACGGCCAAAGTCTAACATAACCTGCTTTAAAATTCCAATTTGTTCCAAAGAATATGGAGCCTGAGAGTTTTTCACAGTCTGAGCATTGATTGTAAATCTTTCACATACCACTTCTAACCTAGTTTCTCTAGATTGTGCATAGTTAAAAGCTTTGCGGATAGGAAATGCATATTCATGTTGTTGGTACTCTCCAGACCAAAGTAGTTCTGGCTCGGAATCAGGTTTAACTTCAAATAAAGCAATACCGCTAGCTTTACCTGGATCTACTGAAAGTATTACTCTTGTCATTATTTGTATTTTTCTCCCCAGTTGTTTAGTGGACCATCTACATCAGCAGTTAGGGGGACTGCCCAGCCGTCTCGGGTTGTCATGCATTCACGAACTAGCTGTTTAATTTCTTCAGCTTCACCACGTGGTGCATTGAGAACGATTTCGTCATGTACTGGAACAATAAGATAGTCGGTTAAGTCAGCTTTGTCAAGTTTAATCAAATTAGCTTTGAAAACTTCAGCTGCTCCACCTTGGATCAGATAGTTAACCAAAGTATATACACGGTCTTCATCGCAAGGCAAGCGACGTCCAGTCCATGTGTGAACATATCCCTGACCCTCTTCACGAAGTCTACGCATACCGATGTCTTCAATTTCTTTTTGAAACGAAATCATTCCGGGGAATCTATCATCAAAAGCATTTGATACAGAACGCATCTGCTCTTCTGGAACACCAGCGGTAAGAGCTTGTTTAGCTACACCTGCACCGTAGAGACGACCATAAACTACACCCTTAATCAGGTTACGACGCTTATCTGACTTAACCATTGATGGGTCTTGGTAGATCTCACGGCCGATTTCGGTGAACGGGTCAGAGCCAGTTGCATCAGCAAGATTAAATAGATTGATTAAGTTTGGGTCTTTAGATAGAGATGCAAACATACGGAATTCAACCTGATCGAGATCCGAAGTAATAATTACATGGTCATCATCTTTAGGCAAAAATGCACGACGTACGGTGTCATCTCCCTTAGGCAAGGTTTGAAGAGCCGGAGCTGTGATTGACATACGTCCAGTACGGGCACCCATTGTTTTTACAGACGGGTGTACAAAACCATTCACGTTGTCATTAATAAAGTTTAGAAAATAAGTACTAGCAAGTTTGTCAGCTTTCCTTTGTTTAAGAACGATCTCTGATAGCTCTCTAACCTGAGGATTGCCGTCAATAATTAGTTTCTTAAGCTGATCTGCTGATGCAGACTTCTGCCCGGAGGGAGTAAAATCTGTGATCTCTGCACCTAGGGTCTCAAGAAGTCTTACTAGCTGCACGTTACTTGCAATTGAAGTTCCACCATACATACCCTTAGCCCAGTCTTTTACAGACTCGGAGTAAGCAGTTAATTCATCATATTTCCTACGTGAGTAGTCAAGGTCAATACGAGCACCATTGAGTTCCATGCGGGTTACGATCTTACGTGCAGCCATTTCAAGCTCGTATGCCTGTGAGTAAGGTTGTCCAGGACCGCACTTCTCCCAAAATTTTTCAAAGAGACGCATAGTGAGCACCGTGTCAAGGGCACCATAAGACCAGTAGGGTTGAAAGTTAGTTGGCACTGTTCCCCAGGTCCAGCCATTCTTATGAAGTTCTTCATCTAAATGTGATTGCAGTGCAGCAGCTTTTGAATCTACATACTGAGACGTAAGTTTTTTTAAGGCACCTGAACCTAGTGGATCAATAAGTTGAGCCATAATCATTGTGTCGTGTGATCTATGCCAAGGCATACTCCAACGAGATCTGATCTCAAACCATTTAGCTTCAAAGGCAATATTGTGGCAAACTATTTGACCGTCAAATCTATCCATTGCTTCGTAGAACACGCCACCCCATTCATTCCATGGGATAGCCCATCCAGTCATACCATCGCCGACTTGAACTAATCTTAAATCTCCATGCCATGGTGATAGTGCATCTGATCGTGGGCGTCCTTCGCGTTCGCCTGTTTCAGTATCAATAGCAATTGCATCGTGTGGTCGACGTTCTCCTAGCCAAGTAATAAACTTACCGGCAGATTCTACGCTATCGACTAGATGAAGTTGTACATCATTTAATCCATTTGTCATTTTCGTCCTTGTATTTATTTTTAAATTAGATCTAATCCATCATCTGGATCATCAAAATCCATTGGAGGAGTTTCCGGGGAATCACGCATATCTTTATTTGGAAGCATAGCTCCAAAAGCTACAGTCATTCCAACTATATGAGTTGCTTCTTTTTCAGTAAACCCTCCACGTTGTAAAGATTGATACATCTCGTGGAGCTCTATAGCAACCATGTCCATGTGGGGTATTGAAAAAACTTCAGTCTGATTATTATCCATATCAGACATACTAGTAGATTTATGGAATAATTTCAAATTTATAGATTTTTTCAATCCCTGTGTCGTTTTTACCAGCATTTTCAAGAAGATTCTGAGCAACATAAGTTAGGTACTTCGATCCATTCTCGTCGTATTTGTACAATGCATCTAGGATAGCACTAGCTTCAGCACTAACTTGAGCCCAAAAACGATCTTTTTCTGGAAAAACTAATTCAGCTTCTTGAGTTGGTCTACATTGTTCACACGGAGTAGATGATTTAGTTAAAAGATTGTAGTCTATTTCATGTAGATCATATCTTTTAACTAACGGACATGCTGCACCGTGAAAGATTAAGGAGATACCTACTCTAGACAAAACGTAAGATCCGCTCTCGGTTTTATAGAGTGCAAACTCTATCCATCGATTGGATCCACGTTTGTAAGAGCTAGATTTTCCAAGCAGCTTGCCGTTAAATTGAAGCGTTCTAGCTCCATCTTTAACTTCAAAAGTGCTCATGGGTTACTTTTTATCTTTAGATTCTTTTCCAGTGAGTTCAGCTAGCTGCTTTTCTAGTTCTGCAACTTTAGATCTTTCGGCACCAAGAAGGGCTTCAAGTTCTGCGTTTAGATTCATAGAGCGAGTTAGTTGTTCACGGGTAATGTTTAGTACATTTCCGATTAGTTCAATTTGGTCTTGTTCAGCCATTTGTCTTCCTTAGTTTGTAGTTTGTATTTATTTTACTTGCTAAATAATTCTATCGTACTTAATTTTATCTGATTTTTACTATTTAAATCATATTTTAGTGGATAAATATGATACTTTGATATACTGAACACATTAAAGAGTAGGTATAAATGACTTCAAATAATTTGGTTCAAAGATCGATTTTTCAGGGGGGCAGGATTGCTCCTATTATTATTATATCAGATGAACTAACTTCAGGTACTGGACTTATGAATCCATCTGTTTTTGTTAATTCAAAAGATGAGATTTTTGTAAATTTACGTCATGTAAATTACACTCTTTATCATTCGGAAAACAATCAACGGTTCAACAGCAGGTGGGGGCCGATGTCCTACCTACACCCTGAGCAAGATCAAGCGCTTCGCACAACTAACTACATTTGTAAGCTAGATGAAAACTTGTCTATGGTTGGGCACGGACTGGTTGACACTTCAGAACTAGATGTGCAACCTTTATGGGAGTTTACTGGTGAAGAAGATTGTCGCCTCGTTGAGTGGGATGGTAAATACTACATCATTGGAGTTAGAAGAGATACGACAACTCATGGTGAGGGTCGTATGGAACTTAGCGAGATTACTATCAATGAGGAGACTTGGGAAGTAAAAGAAATATCTCGTATTCGCATTCCTGCTCCTGGAGCAAACAATTCTTACTGCGAAAAGAACTGGATGCCGATTCTTGACAAACCGTTTCATTTTGTGAAGTGGACATCTCCGACTGAAGTTGTTAGAACTTATCCAGAGCTGCCAGCAAGATGTGAGCAGGTTATGTTGAATCAAGGACTTACTCCACTTAAAGACCAACGTGGTAGTTCTCAAGTTGTTCGGTGGGGAAATGTGTACATTGCAATCACTCACGAAGTTGATTTGTTCAAAAACTATCTTGATCAAAAAGATGGTATCTACAGACATCGATTAGTTATTTGGGATGAGCAGTTCAACCTAATTGGGTTATCTCCTAGACCGCTTACATTCTTAGAAGCAAGGGTGGAGTTTGTTGCTGGTGCTGCTAAGTATGGAGACGATTTATTGATTAGTTTTGGTGTCCAAGACAACGCTGCTTTTATTTTGAGAACTCCTAAGCTTGTTGTTGAAGAACTTATTTCGGAGGCATTGACTTATGAGTTCTAATGAGATTATTGAAAGACTTGTTGTTGAGGCTTTTAGTGACCCACTCGATGCCAAGAAAAACTTTGATATTGCCGTTGAGTATGAAAAATTAGGTCAGACGGCATCTGCTGTTGGATTTTATTTGCGTGCGGCTGAGTACGGCTATGAAACTGAACCTCTTATTGCCTATGCTTCTTTGCTTAGAATATCTATCTGCATTGAGGGTCAGAAAGATAGGAGAAATACTGTCTCTAATGTAATTCTTCAAGCAATTGCCCATTTACCAAAAAGACCTGAAGCATATTTTCTTTTGTCAAGATTTTATGAAAAAGATGGAAACTGGCAGGAGTGCTATACCTACGCAACAATTGGTTTGATGATGTTGGACAATCCTTTGGTTCGACTTCCTATTGATATTGATGGGTATCACGGAGACTATTCTTTAGAGTTTCAAGTTGCTATAAGTGCTTGGTGGATTGGTCGAAAAGATGAAAGCATAAAAATACTACTAAGACTGGAAAAGCAAAATTTAGTTAGAGAATATAAAATTGCGGTTAAAAATAATCTTCGTAAAATAGGAATTAATTTAGAGGAGATAGATCCGCTTGAGCCAGTAGTCACTAACTATCGTAAATTTTTTGGTGTTGATGCCCCTATTATTATTGATATTGGGACTCGTGATGGCGATGATGCTAAGTACTTATCTGACCGACTAAATGGAATTACAGTTATTGCAGTAGATGCAAGCGTTAAGGCTGTAGAACTTACAAAAAAATTACATCCATGGATGATTGTTGAATATACTGCTATTTCAAATTTTGATGGTGAGACTACTTTTTATCAAGTAAACTCAGACAATAAAGAACTTGCTGGATGTTCTTCTATGGCTAGTAAAGAAAATACTATGTACCCAAAAGATTTTATTGGAATTATTGACAAAGTTATTGTCCCCGTAACTCGTATGGATACTTTTTTAAGCAACATCGGTATTGATGGAATTATTGATGTAGTAAAAATTGATACCGAGGGATTTAGTGGTCAAGTTATTGAAGGATTTGGTGATCGACTGAAGCATGTCAAATTATTGCATGTTGAGACTGAAACTAATCCAACTCACGACAACCATATTCTTACCGCTGAAATTACTGTTTTTATGAAAAATCAAGGATTTGTATTGGTTGATATTTATTACGAATGGGGTTCTGGAATACAAGACCAAATTTGGGTAAATCCAAATTTAGCAATTCGTAATCAAGAATTTTTTAATGTTACTGTTTAACTACTCTTCAAAACTAAAAGTACCAGTTGCAGGGTTCCATGTGTAGCCAATACCAGCTACACCAGTTTCTTCAGTAATCTCTACGACATCACTGATTACTTCTTTGACCGACTCTAAATCATTGCCAACTACAATGTTTGACACTACTCCACCTTGTGGATTTACTACTGCATAATTAGGCATTTTTTCTCCTTACCAAAATAATAATATACAACCATCTCCTCCGTCGGAGCCTCCTGCTCCACCGCCCCCACCAAGACCGCCTCTTCCAAATGAGTCACCTGACCCTAAAATTCCTCCTCCAGAACCAGGAAAACCAGTTATTACATCTCTTGGTTGTCCTGGGTAAACTCCGTTACCGCCGTCACCGCCGAGAAGAGTAGTGAGAGAACTATCACTTGTAGCCTCTCCGCCACCGCCTCCAGTAAGTCCGTTTCCACCGTTTCCGCCAGTAATTGTAGATGTGTCTCCAGCAGCATTGCTGTAAGCAAGACCTCCTCCACCGCCAGAAGTGCCATTTCCCCCCGATGTTGCGGTTACTTCGCTACCTGATGCTCCTGCACCACCACTACCACTTTTGTAAAGAAAAAGGGCAGTAGACACTCCACCTGCTTGTGGGGATGGAGAGGATGGAGGGGATGGAACAGCAGCACTTACTCCACCGCCTCCACCTCCAGCACCAGTGACTGCTTTTCCAGCAATTAGCCCGCCACCGCCACCTCCGCCATTAGCAGATAAACCGCCATAAGAACTTCTACCGCCACTTAAGCCTTCAGATGTTGCTTCGTCTTGAGCTCCGCCAACGCCTACTATTGCGTAGTTTCTTGCAGTTACATACCCAAAAGCCACGCCACCACCGCCACCCCCTGCGGAACCATTTATGGTAAGAGAACTCCCACCGCCACCTCCAACCACTACCGCAAAAACTTGAGTGATGTTGGATGGAATATCAACATAACCAGTAGAAAGTATTGTTCTTTGTAAAGTTAATCCAGAAGGAACAAATCCAAATTTTTTATTAACAATCATAATTTTTACCAGTACAGCAGAACTGCACCTTGACCTCCATTTCCCCCCGGAGTGCTAGTTCCGCTACCAGCTCCACCTCCGCCTCCACCGATTCCTCCGACACCGCCAGCGTTTTTGCTAACACCTCCGTCACCATAAGGATCATACTCAATAACCCAGTTGTTATAGGTTCCAAGACCGCTAAAGTCAGTCATGTTTGAAGATGAAATGCTTACATAAGTATTAGTAATTACCGTAGCCCGACCTGCGACATAACTAAAAGGGTCACCAACTACGCTAATTTTAACTGCACAGTTAGTTACAAATCCTTTAGTGTCGCTTACATAAAATGTTCTAGCCGATGCGGTAGATGGAATTGATAATGAAGTTGTTGAACTTAGGTTTTGTAAATCTTTTGGAGAACCTCCAGGTCCGACAACTCCACCTCCACCTCCACCCCCAGCAACCATAATTAAATCTCCGTAAACATAAGGAAGTCCTAAACCTCCAGGGTAGATTCCGTCTCCACCGTTACCGCCTTGAACTGCTGCCACACCTGTTGAGTAACAAGAACCACCACCCCCGCCAGTAAGTCCAAATCCTCCAGTTCCGCCTACAATATCTGTTTGATCATTAGTGTAGATTCCACCTCCACCGCCACCACCTGAGCCAGCCTCTCCACTATAGCCCTCGTAGATAGAACTTATGTTACCTGCATTCCCCGCTCCGCCAGCACCGCCTAAAGTGATGCCCATCGATGTTGCAGTAATAGAAGCACCTTGAGTAGCCACCCCACTAGAAGAGCCTCCAGAACCAGAACCATTACCAGCAATACCTGTGTAAGTACCGCTTCCAGCCCCTCCACCACCACCTGAAGCATAAAAATTTGCGTATATTGTGGCTCCACCGCTACTACCTCTAGCAGCCTGACCTGCTCCTCCAGCACCGATTACTGCATATGATAATGGAATAGTCCAACCTTGAATAACTGATCCACCGCCACCTCCACCGCCGCTTACAAGGTTGGTAGTAGCCATACCGCCGCCGCCGCCTCCACCACCTACAACAACTGCGTAGACGATGTTAATGTTTGATGGGATGTCGACATATCCTGTATTTAAAATTACACGCTGGAGTTTTAAATCATTTGTGGATTTATTAAATCCATTTAATGTGCCTTTATTCATAATTACCTACCAATACAGGAGAACGATACCTTGTCCTCCAGCTCCTCCAGCAGTTGAAGTAGTTCCTACTCCACCGCCACCACCGCCACCGATGCCTCCTGCACCACCTGTAGTTGTAGTTGGTGAAACTCCAGGTCCATAAACTCCGCCGCCCCCACCTCCAGAAGCACCTGTACCAGTTACAACTCTTCCAGCACCGCCTGGATAAATTCCGTTACCACCAGCACCTCCAGTAAGTGTAGAACTTGTAGAGTTGTATGCTCCACCTCCGCCACCTCCAGCAAGTCCAGAGCCTCCTGCTCCACCGACTAATGCGGCAGATGCGGTTGCGGTAACTGGACCGCCTCCTCCACCTGATGCTCCTGTTTCTCCGTTACCTGGAGTTCCAGCAGAAATTGCTGCTACTCCACCTCCACCGCCGTAGTTGTAGCCAAGAAAAGCTCCAGCAGTTGCTGCTCCAGCAGTAGTCGTGCTTGCTCCAGGGGCACCTGCTCCAGCACCATTTGTTCCTGCCACTCCTGCTGTGGAAGCTGGATAGCCACCTCCAGAACCACCTTGTGCTGTGAAAATACTGTAAGTAGTTGTTCCACCAGTACCGCCTTTTGCTGCTGAAGTAGCAGTTCCTCCAGTACCAATTACAGCGGAGTTTACGGCTAAAGTCCAACCTTGGATTACGGCCCCTGCTCCGCCACCACCAGAGCCACCTTGTGTAGCAGAGTTACCGCCACCTGCTCCACCGCCGCCAACTACAACAGCGTACACAAATTTTACATCTGCTGGAATACCTATAGAACTGGTTGTAGAGGTTATGACACGCTGAAGGCTTACATCTGTAGGGCTAAATCCATAACCGTGTAAGGCACCTTTATTCATTTTTAAAAGTCTCCACCAAATGCTGTTACATGAAATGTTTCTGCGTTGTTAGTTGTTACACGGATTGAATAACCTGAAGGAATTACTAGGTTGCTAAAAATAATTGTGTTGCTAAATACCGCTACGGTTGTTGAAGGTGTAATTGCAGAAACAAGAACTTCTCTAAGCAAGTAATAGGTTGATCCATTGTAAACAAAAATACGCACTACACCTGCGGTAGTAGTACCTGTTGCAACAATATCTATTTCGTCTACCCTAGAATGATTAGAACCTGCACTAAATAAAGTACCTACGTTAGTAGGTGCTGTACGGCTAGTATCTGCAGTACCAATGGATACTGCACCTGTTCTAACTGTTGCTGCAAATTGAGGGGTTGCTGCCATTTTGTTTCCTATCTATAAATGAATGTATATGTTTGATAATCGGTAAATCCATTGGTTCCTTGGGTACCAGAATCACCTTGTAAGCCTTGAATACCTTGAGTGCTCTGTATACCTTGTATACCTTGTATACCTTGTATACCTTGTATACCTTGTATACCTTGAGTACCCTGCAACTGAGCATAGCCAAAACCTTGTAGGCCTTGGGTTCCTTGGACAGATAGACCCTGAGTTCCCTGAACACCTTGAGTACCTGTAGTACCTTGTAGACCCTGAACACCTTGAGTACCTGTAGTACCTTGTAGACCCTGAACACCTTGAGTACCTGTAGTACCTTGTAGACCCTGAACACCTTGAGTACCTGTAGTACCTTGTAGACCCTGAACACCTTGAGTACCTGTAGTACCTTGTAGACCCTGAACACCTTGAGTACCTGTAGTACCTTGTAGACCCTGAACACCTTGAGTACCTTGAGTACCTGTAGTACCTTGTAAGCCAGTGGCACCTTGAGTACCTGTAGTACCTTGTACACCTTGAGTACCTTGAGTACCTGTAGTACCTTGTAAGCCAGTGGCACCTTGAGTACCTGTAGTACCTTGTAGACCCTGAACACCTTGAGTACCTTGAGTACCTTGAATTCCAGTTAGTCCCTGTGTGCCTTGTGTGCCTTGAGCACCAATTGTACCTTGTGCACCAGTGACTCGAGTTGTAACAACAATATCCCAAGTAGACCCTGTCCATTTCCAGGTACGATCGCCTACCGTAAATGTTTCATTTACGGATGGGGAGTTTGGAAAATCAATTGCTGTCATCTTGTTTAACCTAGAGCCTTAATTACAACATAGTGACCAGTGATTGCTACACCTGCGGAGGATATTCTTACGCGAATAAACTTTGGCGTTGTATTGGCGTTGAAAGTCACAGAAGTGACTGTTGAAGCGGGAGTTACAGCAGAGCCAATTGAGTACCAATCAGTGTTGTTTTCAGAACCTTCCAACTGGTAACCAGCGGCAGTTGTGGTGACTGTTCCGGCATAAACTACAAGCGAAATATTAAAACAACCATCTACAAAATATGTTGGTGTAGTTGAACTTAGTGTTGTTGGGATAATTGTTCTATCGTGAAATTCACGAAAAAATTGAGGGTTAGTGGAAAACTGGATGCGGTTGATTGCGTGTGTGAATGAAGGTGTAGTTCCAGATACAGTTCTTACATATCTATATCTAGTTCCCCAAGTAGCAAGAATTTGAGGTGAGTAATAGACACCAGTTGCAGTAATGCGTGGGAAATCATATATACGAACCCATGTTGTTCCAGCATCAGGGGATTCTTCTACACCTACATCCATAGTTGGAGTTGTTCCAGATACTGCAGTAACAGATACGCTAAATGAATGCGCATAGGTTCCAACGTTATTTAGAGAACCAGGCGTAATAGTAGATGAATTAGTAGTAGTAGTAATAGCTGCTGATGTAACATCATTTACAAGGAAGCCACCCCATCCAGCAGCTGACCATGTAGTTGCATTGCTTCCGCTAGATTGAGTAATACTAGAAGCTACCACGACTGAAACAGCGTTATTAGCATCAACTGTGCTTCCCTTGCCACCATAGATTTCAGTAATATTTTTAGTAAAGTCAGTCACTCTTACAAAGTGAATTCTCACATCAGTTCTTCTTAAAACACCACCACCAGTAGCAATAATTGTAAAATCTGATCCCGTTGACTGAAGTTCAAGGGTAGTTGTATTTAATCGAAGAACCTTATATGCACCCTCATAAGCTGATGCACCAGTTCCAGTCATTCCATAAAGATTTACATAATCTCCAACTGATACTCCAGACCAAGTATTCACACCAACAACAGAAAGAACATTGCTTGTTCTAGTAATTGATTGAATAGAGTTTACTATTGGCGAACTGTTAGTAGCATTGTTATTTATTACATAACCAAAACCACCAGTAGATGTAGTTGTTGGAGTTGTTGTGCCAATGACTGCCGTAATCACTGTAGAACTAGTTACAGAAGCAACAGCATAAGTTGATGCTGATGGAAAATCAGTTCCATTCAAAACACCATATATACCGAATGTGTCATTTTGTAATAGCCCATGTGCGGCATCAAAAGTAATAGTTGCTGTAGTAGTTCCAGATTTTGAAATTGAAGTAATTCTAGCAAATGGCTTAGACATTGATGGGAGATTTCTAGCTCTAATGTAAGGCTTATAGTAGATAGAATCATCTGGAGTTTGTTGAGTTAATTTATGCGTGCTGCTGACTCCAGCAGTAGAAGCAGCAGGATAACTTCTAAAAGTTGTTTCATCATTAGTTAGAACCAATTCATAATTAGTTGTTGAGTCCCATGCATCAGAAAAAGAATCAGTGAGTGTCTGAGCAGAAGTAATAGTTCCGACTGTCTGAGCAGATAGTCTTCTTGACTTAACTCCGTCTCTTCTACCAATAATGTTTGAAGAAGTTGCTGTTGCTGAGTTGAAGTTAAAGCCAACACCATTTTTAGCGTAGTAAAGTGGGTCTAAAAGTCTTACTGTTCCACCAGTGATAGGTACGGATGCTGTACCAATACCAGTTCCAACTGTAAATGTATCCTTGCTACCAATAGTAACTACAGCTACCGGAATGTTTAAGAATGTTGGTGTTCCTGAAGAAGCTGTAATATTAAAAATAGATATTACATCACCGGCAACAAAACCATGATTTACTAGTGTAAATGTAGCAATGTTGGATGCAATTGTTACTGTTTGAGCAGCTAAAGTCTGATCAGATACTGTTGAGTTATATGCAATTGTTCCATTTACATCACAGCCGACCATGCCAAAAAATGTTTCTGTTTGACTTGAGCGTATTGATGAAGATACACCAAATGATGCTCTAACTGGCATGGTAAATTGTTTTTTAGCAGTTAGGGTTACACCACTATCTTGTAGAAACGGGTCTAACGATATACGAATATACGCAGAGCCGTTGCTTCCTCCACCGGTATTAACAATGTGGGTACTACTATCACGAGTCATATCCCAAATAGATGAATCTGGTTGTGCAATAGAAGTATTAATTCCATCTTTGAAGAAGCTCCTCTGTGTCCCAACAACATTTCGTTCATATGTTATATCCCTAGGTGCTTCATCATAAACAATATTTAGCTTATCTGTATCTGCCATACCAGCTGTGCTTGTTGCTAAAGTCAGCACATTTGTTTCAATTGTTCCGCCCTTAGTTGGGTCAGCAAAGTTATAGATAATTATGTTTCTAGTTGTATTTGTAATAAGAAGAATACGCTCAAGAGCAATTGAATCAAGTTCAGTAAAAGTTACTGTTTTAGCTGATGCTGAAAATGTATATGTTTGTATAATTTGCTTCATTATTTTTCCTTATAGTGCAAGTGCATATGCAATTGCTAGATTTGTATCCGCTTTTAGATTAAGAGCATTTTGTGTTGCTGTAGAAATAGATAGTGATGCTTGATCAATTCCGACTGTTTGAGTTCCAGAATTATATGTAATTGGAGCAGTTGCTGTGATAACACCTGTTGGACCTACATAGCTTGAAGATGTTTCTATCCAATAGCTATCATAATAGATATAGAGCTGTGCAGTTGAGGAACGGAACCAAAGGTCTCCACTCTGTACTCCAATAGTAGGAGCAGTTTCCGATACAGTGTATTTGTTTAATAGCCCCTGTATACCTTGTAACCCTTGTAAACCTTGTAATCCTTGAGTACCCTGAGTACCCTGAGTACCCTGAGTACCCTGAGTACCTTGCGTTCCTTGAATGCCCTGAGTACCTTGTGTACCAGTAATTCCTTGAATCCCTGTTGATCCTTGAATTCCTTGTGTACCCTGTACACCCTGAATACCTTGTATACCTTGTATACCTTGTATACCTTGTAATCCGGTTACACCTTGAGTACCCTGAGTACCCTGAGTACCCTGAAGTTGGGCATATCCAAAACCTTGTAGTCCTTGGGTTCCTTGTGTACCTTGTACACCCTGAATACCTTGTAATCCAGTAGCACCTTGCGATCCGACAGTGGAAACAATTACTTTATTTTCTTCATCTTGAATAATTATGTTATTTACATCTGAAGAGCTGATTATTACTTTATTTGGGAGATCTTCATATATTGGAGACATTATCTAGTCACCTGAGCTTTTACTTTAAAATTCCCCTCTACAATGGTAGTCTTCTGTCCTCCTCCAGAAATTAGCTCAAGATCATAAACATACTGTCCGGCATTAACTATTGACATATTAGCTGCTGGAACCGTTAAAGTTATTGTCCCGGCTATGCCCCCTAAAACTATATACCCATTGACAGTGCTCAGTTCAAGCACTACAGTAGTTGAATCGGCTGAAGATCTGACTTGCATCTTTGCTGTGTAACCAGTAAGGTTATAAGGAACTTTTGCATTAGTAGTCCAAGTTAGGACTCTAGATAGGGTGTCACCTTGTGTGACTGTAATGTTGTAAACGTCGGAAGATCCGTATTGGCTCATTGGAAGTCCTTAAAGTGTGAGTTATTCTATAATTTTACCTTATTTAATCTGGTACTATTAATTTATTACTTACCTTAAATTTTGGAGATAATTAGATATGTCTAGTACAAATCTGCTTGAACGAACTGATATTTCTGATACAGATGATTCAGAAGATTTTGCACATTATGCGGAAGCTGCCAAGGTAACAGAGGGGTATGTTATGGGAACTACCGTAATAGCTCTATGCGGAATAGAGTTTGTGCCTCACAGAGACCCTTTAAAACTGAGGGTATGTCCGATTTGCAAACAAATCGTAGACGCACTATATTTAAATCACGACTAATACTCCCTTTTTTATTTATGGGGTATACTAGTAAAACATCAAATACTCCCCCCTAGAAGAAGGTATAACTACATATGTTCTCATTTAAATTAAATGAAGAGTTCGTAGCGGAGTACAAGCAAAAAGAATCCCCTTTCGGTTACAAAGATGCTGCTGGCAACTCTGTAGGCGAAATTACATTCTTGCGTACGTACTCTCGCAAAAAAGAAGATGGCACTAAGGAAACTTGGGCCGAAGTTTGTGAGCGTGTTACTAATGGTACATACTCGATCCAAAAGGATCATGCAAAGCAGAACCGCTTGCCATGGTCCGATGCTAAGGCTGCTGCCTCAGCTAAAGAGTTTTTTGACTCTTTATTCCGTCTCAAGTGGTCTCCTCCAGGTCGTGGCCTTTGGGTCATGGGAACTAACATCGTAAACGTTCAAAAGAACTCGGCTGCTCTGCAGAACTGTGCTTTTGTATCTACTTTGGAAATGACCAAAGCAAACCCAGGTAAGCCATTTGCTTTCCTTATGGAAGCATCGATGCTAGGGGTGGGTGTTGGCTTTGATGACAAGGGTGCTGATAAAAACTTTGAGATCTACACTCCCGGTGAGGCTCAGGGTGCTTATGTTATTCCGGATACCCGTGAAGGTTGGCAGGAGAGCACTGTTGCTTTGATCAACTCATACCTAAAGCCTGAGCAATCAAGTGTAGAGTTTGACTATAGCGAGATCCGTCTGTACGGTGCTCCTATTGCTACCTTTGGTGGTACAGCATCTGGTCCAGATCCGTTGATTGCACTGCATGAAAAGATCCGTGGGATCTTTAACGGTCGTGCCGGTGAGCTTCTAACTACAGTTGATATTGCTGATATCGGTAACCTCATTGGTCGCTGTGTTGTGTCAGGTAACGTTCGCCGTTCAGCTGAGCTTTTGATCGGCCGTATTGACGACGACAACTTCCTAAACCTAAAGAACGTTGAGAAGTTTCCTGCTCGTAACTCTTACGACTCTGAAAACCCTGGTTGGGGTTGGATGTCTAACAACTCAGTTATGGTAAACGTTGGAACTGACTTCTCAAAGATTATTGATGGAATCATCCTTAATGGTGAGCCTGGAGTTATTTGGGAAGATGTATCTAAGGCGTACGGTCGTCTAGGTGATCCAATCAACAACAAGGACCATCGGATCATGGGCTACAACCCTTGTGCTGAACAGTCTTTGGAGAGCTACGAAATGTGTACTCTTGTTGAGACCTACCTAAACCGTCACGAGAGTAAGGAAGACTACCTTCGTACTTTGAAGTTTGCCTACCTATACGCTAAGACTGTAACTCTTCTACCTACTCACTGGGAAGAGACAAACGCAATCATGCAGAGAAACCGTCGTATCGGAACCTCGATGTCTGGTATTGCTAACTTTGCTGACCGCAAGGGTCTTCCAGAACTACGTACTTGGATGGACGAGGGCTATGCGGTAGTCAAGAAGTATGACATTACATACTCGGAGTGGTTAGGTATTCGTGAGTCAATCAAGACCACAACTGTCAAGCCATCAGGTACCGTGTCAATTCTTGCTGGTGAGAGCCCGGGTGTCCACTGGACTCCGGGTGGTAAATTCTTCAACCGTGCAATCCGTTTTGGAAATGATGATCCTATGTTGGCGTTGTTCAAGATGGCTAACTACACAGTTGAGCCGGACGTATCTAATCCAGATCACACGACTGTTGTCTACTTCCCGATCAAGTCAGAGGCGGAACGTGCAGAACGCGATGTAACTATCTTTGAGAAGATGGCATTAGCCGCAACTGCTCAGCGTTACTGGTCAGATAACTCTGTATCTGTAACTATCTCGTTTGACCCTGAGACAGAAGCTAAGCACGTTGAGTCTGTACTCCACATGTACGACGGTCAGCTAAAGACTGTGTCATTCTTGCCTTCAGGCAACATGACCTACCCTCAGATGCCTTACACCCAGATTACCGAAGAAGAGTACCTAGCTGCAACTGAAAAGCTATTCCCTATCTCTCTTGACGGTATATATCAGGGCATGGGTCTGGAAGCTATTGGCGATGCCTACTGCACTACAGATGCCTGTGAGGTCAAGTTAATTACTGAAAACCTAAAAGATAAATAGTCTTAAATAGAGAGGCCGTCCTTCGGGACGGCTTTTTTATTATGCTATAGAATTATTTTATGGCTACTTATGACTACAAGTGCTCGGAGCACCCAGAAAATAAAGAACACAGATACTCTGAAGATCGGAGTATGAATGATCCGTCCCCTCAGGACTTGATTTGCAAATTTGAGGGGTGCGATGCTAAACTAATACGTATATTCACCGCCCCTCCAATTCAGTTTAAAGGAGGTGGATATAACACCTCTAAACCTTGGCGATAAGCCAGAAAGATAAAAGACATATATGGAAGACATCATACCTAAGGACTATCCTAACTTTTTTAAAGAAGGAGATCCTCCTTGCGCTAGCACCGATCCTGAAGCTTTTTTCCCTCAGGATAGGGAGGGTGGGAGACAAGCTAGTTACTACAATGAGTCTGGGGCAAAAGCTGTCTGTAAAACTTGCCCTTACATGATTGAATGTCTAACCTATGCTGTTAAAAACAGCGAAATAGGTATTTGGGGTGGAACTACCGAGGGTGAACGAAAAGAGATCCGTAAAAGTTTAAGATCTGGAAAATTTATTACAGAAATAACAGTTCGAATAAACAGGTAAACTAGATATAGGCCTGGGAGAGAGGTTAATTTACCCCTACTATCCCGGGAGATCCCATGAAAATTGCTTTAACTATCTTGAAGAGAACAATTGCTCTCGTCATCTTAAAGGTGAGCAGCGTTCTAGCTGCTGGTAGCATTGCTGGTATTGAACTTTGGAAGTCTGCACTTGTTGCTTCATTTGTTGGAGTTGCAGAAGTAGCTGAGTCTTTGGCTCGTGCTTACGTCGTAGATGGCGTTCTAGACCATGATGAAATCAATACCGCTTTTGCCAGCTCTGCTGAAGCTAAGCTTGCTGAGACTAAAAAGTCTGGCGAATAATTAAATAAAAAGCCCCCGGTGTTTAGCCGGGGGTTTTTTGTTAGATAATTTCTTTTTGTTTTATTTTTGTTTTAGCTACTGCATAATAAAGTGGATTAGCAGAGCTTAGGCCCATGGCTTTAGCAATTTTACTTAGGGAGATTCCTCTATCTTCATACTGAACCCTAATAGTTTCGTGGTAGTTTTCAACATCTCCTGATCCTTTAGCAAAAAGAATAGATGTGACTGCTGAGCTAATCTCTTCTGCAGTAGCTTTACTGCGAGTTCTTTTGTCTTTTGGTCTGATCTCGTCGGTTAAAATTCTTCTACGAAGGCCAGCATATGTAACTCCTAGGGCATCTGCTAGTTTCAATAGGCTTCCACCTTTTGAATAGTATTCAATAGCTAGGCGGGTATATTCCCGGCTTGCATCGTGTTGAACTGAAACTGTATCTCTTGATCCGTAAGCTTTACGGGCAAGGGGTAATAGTGGACGCATTAGATCTGCGTATTCTTCTGTCATTTGTCTTCCTTAGTTTATATTCATTATCGAATAAAATTATTATATACACGTGTTGGTTGACATGTCAAGTTAAAATGTGTTATTATTTTTATACACCGCGGGGTAGAGCAGCTCGGAAGCTCGCTAGCGTCATAAGCTAGAGGTCGTAGGTTCAAATCCTGCCCCCGCAACGCAGTAACGACAATAGGAGAATGACATGGCAAAAGGTAAACCTGGTGGAAAGCCGGTACCAGAAGTAAAAAGTTCTGGAAGACAGAACGGTAAGGCATTTAAAAAGCGTCCTAAGATCTTTGATAAGATTAAACGTAAGCTAGTAAATATAACTAAATAGTGAACAAGGGGATGACTGGTTTCGACAGTTGTCTTGATGTTAGTGAAGCAAGCAGAAACGGCCACGCATTCTTAAAGTGTGGTAAAACAATAAATGCTGAACGTACTTCCGCATTCGCTCTAGCCGCGTGATTTAATCGCAACGCTTAGGCCCCTGACAAAGCACTAGTTCTAGGTGGGCAGTCAGGTTTTAAATAAGTAGAACAAATCCTCTCGTAGTGCCCTGTAATACCGTGGTTGGTAAAACCTAAGCTTGTAGAAGAATAACTGAATGTCAATTGGACCGGGGTTCGATTCCCCGCATCTCCACGCTTGTAGACAAAGGAGCGTAAAGCGGTCTACCCGTCCTAGGCAACGGAATCTCCAAGGACTGGCGTAGCCAAGGTGCTACGAGTCGATTCGATAAGTAGTAGTCGGTAGTGCAAATCTACACAGTCCACGGATTAGATAAGGAGTAAGTAGTGGCTGGTGGCTTCATAAATCCTTACCCAGACCCCATTCCAGACGATTCACATCATAGGGAGAAGTTGAAGTATTCGACTGGTTGGCTTGGCTGGAAAAATGAATGGAAGAGTTGTTTACTTCTAGTAGTTGGGCTTACTCTTTTTGGCTTGATAGTAGTTGGGACAGTGGTTCTGGTAAACTACTTATACTCTTAAATAACTATAGGCTCTTTACTGCTGAGTCCACAAGACCAACCAGCAGAGTGAAAACTTGAGACGACTCGAAAGAGTGGGAACATCTGGAAGCAAGGTCCAAACTTGTGGAAAGTCAGTACTAGGTCCGCCAAACTTTTATGTTAGTATTTTTCTATGAGTAAAAGTATTGAGCACAGAGTTTGGGAGATTATTTCTACGGATGAAGATCTCTTAGAAAAAGAGTTTTCAACAGAATCTATTGATGCGCAGCGTGATGCTGTTAGGTATGCTCTAGAACTTTGGATGAAGTTTAATGATCTTCAGCTTCATTTTCATCATACCTACAATACAGTTAGGTCTTCTGCAAATCAATCAGATGATTTTAAAAAAGAATATTATAGTTTGATAGCTTCGCATCCTGAAAAGGAAGCTTTAGATCTTCTTTTTAAGAATGAAGAAATTGATAATTTAATATGGAAAAAACTTGAACCTCAATCGAGTTTTGATATAGTATAAAGAACTACCCTGATATTAGGTAAAATCTAATAGGCAGTAGCAGAGGTTATTGATTTGGTTGCAAACGGATCTTTGACTGAAACTTGATCGCGCTGGATGGTTGGTGTATGAGGTTCCAGTGAGGCTGAATGGGGATGCCCATCTAATCTCCTTCGGGAGTATGTCCTTCTATCGATGATAGAAGTTCGGATGGTGGTTGGTTCGAGACCAGCGCAGTCTGCGAAAGTACTAGTAAAGATCTTGGAGGTCTGTATGGGCATTGAAGCTTATGACTACGGTAAAAAAGATGGTATCAATGAAACCTGTAAAAAGATTCTAGACTGGATCGAAGAAAATCGAACTGGCGTAGAGTTCGATGATGACTTTACTATGTACAGAGATCATTTTAGAAGTGAGCACATAATTGAATTTATTAAGTCTTTAGACCCTACTGAGGAGTAGACTTTTCTTCAGTAATAGGTCCACCAACAACCCATGCGTTGCAAGTTCTACTAGCTGCACACTTAAAGTCAAATGCCTCACAGTAACCTAGCTCTGCTTGATCGATAGCATCCCATGCGTTTTGCGATCCTGAATCTCCAGCAGCAATACCACCTTCAATACAGTCCAACATCTTTGGTGTGCGAATAAACATTACGCAAGTTCCGCAACGGCTCTTTTTGGCTTCATCAACTGTAACTGACCAACGATCTGCCTTCTCTTTCCAGAACTCGTTGTTTGGTTCTTTAGGATTTAGTGGACCATAGCCAGCAGTTTCAATAGCTTTCTCTCGGTTAGCAAGATTAACTCCAATATCCTGTGTAGCTGGGGGGCAAGAGTTATCATCTAAAGCTGCAACTAGAGAAGCAAGTAGAGGTTGAATGGTAGAGGCTTCATTGCTTCTTGGATGCATCTTTGGAAGAAGATCGTTGTCTTGAACGTACTTAGGGTTGTTAGGCTTACCTGACTTAACTAGCTTTAGAAATGCGTTAACGCGAGCCATCGCCCATGAGTTGCGATTTTGATCTGCTCTGTGGGAAGTTGAGAAAGCTCCAGCTCCTCGTCTGTAAACAGCTTTAAGTTTGCCTAGTGTAACCTTTCGGCCATTAGGTGCCTTCTCATTATGTTCAGAAACCTTCTTTTCAAGAGCTTTAGTGATCTCGGCTGTAAAGGTTACGCCCTTGCCATCTGAGGCAGAGCCCTCTTTGTTCTTATCTGAGCCCTTAATTTGATCTTTCTTTGGAGCTGGCTTAGATCCAGCTGTTGCTGTTACAGCACCGTCTGGAAGAACCGCGAAGCGACATAGGCCGCCTTCTTCAGTCTCAGCAGCAATGATCTCGCAACCATTTGGAGCGTTCCAGAATACGCAGTTTCCGCACTTTACTCCTATGGAAGCGTTCTCTGCATTCTTCTCGGCAGAGTCATAGCCAGCCCAAACGCCGGTGTTATCAGCATTAAACTTGCCATGCTTCTTGACAATGACGCGCAAAGCGTTAGCTAGATCGCGTTCTTCGGGTACAAGGTTTTCTTCCATAGATATAGTGTAAACCCTCTAGATACAAGCGATTTAGCTGTATAAACTTAAGTTTAAGTTTACATGGCAAGGTTTAAAAAGCCTCTGTACAAAAGTGATACCTTATATTATATAACTTCTATATTATAGATATTCGTACATCTGTTCGAAGTTTGGTGGGAAGTTAATTTTAGGGCCTGTTGTATACTAGACCTGGAGGTAAAAAATGGTCGACGTCCTTAAGTCAGTGAAGATCGGAGTACAAGTCTTCGAGATTATTGAGCGTACTCAGAAGGAAGATGGGATGCTGAGTGATGGTAGCTATGGCTACACACTTGAGACTCAGAACTTAATCGTAATAGAGTCCGGGATGCACCTGACTAAAAAGAAAGTAACTGTTATGCATGAGGTACTTCATGCTGCTAGAATGGTTTTTGATAACTCTGTCAAACCTAAGAAGTCAGATGATTTTGAAACTTGGGAGCATTACTTTATTGGTGTTTGGGAGAACTCATTGATCATGGTTATGCGAGACAACCCGGAGCTAATACAATGGCTTGTATCGGAAGAGTGATTAAAAAGCGTCGACGTCCAGAAGAAAAGAAGACAAATATGACAAACAAAGAATACAAAAAGCTTATAAAAGAGATCAGATTTGATCGTCAAATGCAGAAAAAAAGACTACATGAACAGGCTAAGAGAGCCAATGCAAAAGAAAAGAAAAAAGATAATGTTTGAGTATAACCTCCAGTTTACCGGTGGTACTGAATATATGGCTCTGAATTTCCACGAAAGGGTGGCATTTAACGTTCCCAAGCTACAGGATCATGTATGCATTATTATCCCCGGGAAAGTTCTAAGTTGGGATAAAGACTTCTATCTAGACAAGAAAATAATCATATGGGCTCATAATGCTATGTACACTACTAGCATAAAAAAGTGGGCTCTTGAGACTTTTAATAGCCCTGAAATATCTAAGAATATTGTGCGTATTATAGGTATTTCCGAATTCCATAAAAAAACTCTGATGCAAGACTTTAATAAGGTTCCGGAGGATAGGTTTGTGGTTATCCCTAATGCGTTTGATCCTATAGCTTTTAATCCGCAAAAGTTCGTCGACGTCCAGAAGGTAAAAATAGTACACGCCTCTCATAGTTCTAGAGGTATGGGCCTCTTATTGAAATCTTTGAAGTATGTAGATGAAGACTTTGAGTTGAACATCTTTAATGACTACTATCCAGAAGATCTAGAGCACATGTTTGATGATTATCCAGATGATCCTAGAGTCACTTTTTGGGGGAAAACTCCTAGGAAAACTGTCCATAAGATTATGAGTGAGTCCCATATCCATGCTTATCCATCTACAGTAGAAGAAGCTTTTTGTCTAGTTCAAGTAGAAGCTATGTCTGCAGGATTACTGTCTGTGTATTCTGGCTATGGTGCTTTATCTGAAGTCTCTTTAGGGTATGGTGTTGAGGTTCCTTATAATGTTTTAAGTGCTACTTCTTATGCTAAAGCTCTAACTGAGGCTATTCTTACAATTAAGAATGGTCAACATAGTTTTGGTGATCAGAGCACCACTGTCAATGAGAAATACTCCTGGGATGTTTTTGTAGAGAATTGGAAAGATTTAGAAAAGAACCTCTAATGGATGATGAAGAAGCTAGAATCATTTGGATGGCCGGAGAAGAAGTTGGTCGACGTGAGGAACGTGTCAGAATAATTGAACTACTTGACAGCCTTACATGTAATCATGCATACTGTAGGGAAGCAAAGATAATGCGAACCCATGCAAATTGCAGGGCTGTTCGTCAACATATAGAACTGATTGAGAAAGATGCCTTATAAAGATAAAGATAGACAACGTAAGTATCAGGTTGAGTGGCTTAAAGCTAACCGAAATGCATTCATAGTTTCTCGTGGCGGGCGCTGTGAGAAGTGTGGGTCAGTCAATTCTTTAGAAGTCGATCATATAGACAGAAGTCTAAAGACTATGAACCCGACTAGCATATGGTCCCGTACCTCTGAGATACAAGAAAAAGAGTTGGCTAATTGCCAGGTATTGTGCTATGGTTGCCACAAGAAAAAAACTAGTGACGAACGACGTATAGATAATGCTCATGGAATTTATGCAAAATATAAAGAGGGCTGTAGATGTACAGACTGCCGTGCTGCCAATGCTGAACGTTCAAGAATTGCTAGAGCTAGACGTAAAGGATCTACGAATGAATGAAGACAACGCTAGAGCATTAGCTCTTGGCTTTGAGGCAGGTGAAGCTGCGGAGCAAGAGCGTATTATTAACTTGCTAAAGGATCGCCACAAGGCTTACACTGCTAAGCACTACATTGATGGAATCATGGAAATGGAAGAGCTTATTGCTCTGATCAAAGGAGAAACGAATGAGTAAATGGATTACATTAGATGAATCCCTAAGAGGTAGAGCCCGTGCTGTAGAGCGTGAGCAAGAACGCATTATCAAATTGCTAGAGGAACTCAAAGAGTTTTGGTCAGAAAAAATGACTCTTGAATATGGCGAAGCAACAATGATTAATGTAGATGAAGCAATTGCTCTTATTAAGGGGGAAACGAATGAGTAAACCAAATAGTGCTGCTCGTAATACCATGAGTAAGCTTGAACGCCAGTGTTATGACTGGGGGTTTGAAGATGCTGAAGCACGCATCATAAACCTGCTAATAGAGAACAGTGAATGCGCTCTGGATGGTGGACATAATAAACTTGGCTATTGTTTTTGCGAGGCTGTTGAACTTATTAGAGGAGAATCTAATGAATGAAAAGCTAACTAAAAAAGAAATTACTGCCTTTATGCTAATTTTTGCTGCAATGCTTGGTTCTCTAGTTTACGGCTATTTCCTAATCAAAAAGGAAAACGTGCCCGCCCCTATGTCATGCTGGGAGCAGTATCAAGATGCTGGGGAAGATGTTGCAATAAGAATGTGTGAGGTGCATGACGGTGAGTAGTGAAGCTAAGATGATGTTAACTACCTTGGCAGTGTTTATAGGTATTATGGGATTACTATACACGTTTCAGCACTATAAATGTAGTGTTGTTGAGTATCAAGATTTGAGTGGGCCTCACTCAGGAAGCGTATGTACATGGGAAAAATAAATAAAGATGCTTTGATTGCCTTTTTGTTCTGGTTTGGATACCACGAGACAATCTCAAGTATTGTGTCATTTGGTACTGGATGGAACTGGTGGTACTTTCAACCGTTTGTTGTGTTTGTAACCTTACTTATGTTTGCAGTGTCATTTGGTAGCCAAACAAAAATGGATACGGAATGGTATGAAGACAGGTAAGGAGAAGATCTGATGGAGCACTACAACGTTTTGATTGCAACTCCTGGAAAGCAGATGCACGCTTCTTATGTTAAAAGCTTGATTAAAACTATTACATGGTTAGAGTCTGTTGGATTGACATACAGGTTTTTAACAATGAGTGGATCTTTTATTCCTTTAACTAGAGAAGTAACGGCTTTGGATAGGGGGCCTGATTTTGATAAAAACAGTGCTTTAAGTTCGGAATACGGAGTTGTTGGATCTAAACAATATACTTACGACAAAATCTTCTGGATTGACTCTGATATCGAGTGGGAAGTTGAAAATTTTAAAAAGCTATATGAATCGGATTTTGATGTAATCTCTGGAATCACTGCACTGACCGGTGATGGCATTGTTAATGTTTCAAATTTCAATCAAGACTACTATTCTCGTGGGATTGAAAGACCTACTACAAATTTACATGAGTTTGCTTTTTTTGGTAAAGTAGATCCAATTGAAGTCTTTGGGGTTGGATTCGGATTTATTACTATGAAAAGTGGAGTTTTTGAAAGTATGGATCGTCCTTGGTTTAGAGTTGAGTACTTGAGCTGGGACAACTCTGAACTTGAAACTTATGTAGGAGAAGATTACTCTTGGTGTATGAATGCTAGAAGAAATGGGTATAAAATATACATAGACCCTACAGTAAAACTTAAGCATCACAAAGAGACTGTTTATATAGTAAACTAGAAGAAAGTTGCAGCAAAATGATTAAGGATATTAAAACTGATGAATATGATCAAGAAGTGGTTGATGGTGGCGGGTTGGTACTTGTCGATTTCTGGGCTACTTGGTGTGGCCCTTGTAGGATGGTTGCTCCTATCCTTGATCAGCTTGCTGAAGAATATTCTGAACAGCTAAAGATTGTAAAGGTAAATGCAGATGAAGAGCCTGAGTTATTGGATCGCTATGGTATTAGCTCTATTCCTACTATACTGGTGTACAACAACGGGGAAATAGTTAAGACTATTATTGGTGCTAGACCTAAGCCTGGCATTCTAAAAGATTTGGCAGAATATCTGGGTACGGAATAATATATTAAATCGACCATAGTGCCTGTCAAAGGAAGCCCCTCGAGAGTTATGACCCGGGGGGTTTTTTATAGGGTAAGTAAAGTATTGGTAAGATTACTATATGAAGACTGCAATTGATACGGACAACCTACTGATGTGGGTCAGTGATGGTCGGGTTGTTACCGCCGACGTCCGTAAGGAGGGTGACGGATACGCATGTGAGTGGTGGGTATCAGGTAACTTCATGGGAAGTTTACAGGTTATGGCAGTTATGAACTTCCCGATCTATGGAAATAATGAGATAGAAGCTCGTCAACGTGCAGGATTTCTACTGGAAGACGTTCTTTATATTGCCAAGACGTTCTATGGGGGAGATGGTGTAGTAGGTAATATCATTCCGGACTCTAAAAAGAGGACTGCATTAGCTATGATGCATCTTGCTGGTCATTGGAAAGATATGAGCATTGGTTTAACTGTATTAGAACGAACAGCTGAGGAATATTTGTTTTTAAAGCAGTTTGGGATCTCTAATGTAGCTCAGACAATTGCTAGTATTGAAGGAGTTTCTTCCGTTAGAACTATCCACGAAAGAATATTTTTAGCAAAACAAAAAAGATTAATCAAGGAGAGCTAAATGATCAGTATTTTAATGCCAACTAGACAAAGACCTTTAAATGTTTTTAGACTATGGCAATCTGTTTTAGAGACTGCAGATGATGTTTCAAACATAGAAATGATTCTTTATATTGATGAAGATGACCACAGCTACGATAACTTAGAAGTTCCTTTTACAAAAGTGTCTGGTGAGAGAATTATTTTAAGTGAGATGTGGAACAAGTGCTATGAAAAAGCTTCTGGAGATATTCTTATGCATTGTGGGGATGACATTATTTTTAGAACTAAAGGGTGGGACACTATAGTTTCTAATAAATTTAAAGAGTACCCTGACAATATTGCTTTTGTATATGGGAATGATGGTAGCCATTTTAATGGGGTTTTTGGTACTCATGGATTTATTCATAGAGATTGGGTTGAGGCTGTAGGGTACTTTGTTCCTCCGTATTTTGTTAGTGACTACAACGACACTTGGTTAAATGACGTAGCTAAGATGATAGGTCGTCATATACATGTCGACATTCTTACTGAGCATATGCACTACCTATTTGGAAAAGCTGTGATTGATAGGAACACGCTTGATAGATTGGATAGACATAATCAGAATGGTGGAGTTGCGTCTTTGTACAGTAGCTTGGAAATGCAAAAAAAGCGGCTTAATGACGCTGAAAAACTAAAAGAAAAAATGCTAAAGAACGTAGGAGAGTAAGTTGAAAATAGGTTTTGTTGGACTGGGAAAGCTTGGATTTCCTGTAGCTTTGGCTATTGAATCTAAAGGACATGAGATCTTTGGATACGATATAAACCCAGATATTCAAAAGTATTTAGATACTAAATCAACACCTTTTATTGAAAAAGGTATGGAGCCTCTTCTAAACTCTACAAAGCTTAAGCTAAAAAGTCTTGAGTACATAGTAGCCAGATCAGACATTATCTTTGTTCCGATCCAAACTCCTCACGACCCTCAGTATGAAGGCTCTACCTCTCTTCCGGAACTTAGGAAGGACTTTGACTATTCATACCTAATAGATGGCATTGAAAGTATTGCTAGGATTGCTAAAGAGGGAAAAAAGAAAACAATTGTTGCAGTTATCTCCACTTGCCTACCTACAACGTACGAAAATAGAATAAAGCCTCTATTGAATGATTACATTGAGTATGTTTATACTCCGCAGTTTATTGCTATGGGTACTGCCATTGAAGACTATCTAGATCCAGAATTTGCTCTAATTGGGGTAGAAAGTGATCGTGCTAGCTCTAAACTTCAAGAGTTCTATGAGACTCTGTTTGAAAAGCCTCATATTGTTACTGATATAACAACTGCAGAAGGTATTAAAGTTTCATACAATACCTGGATTACTGCAAAGACTGTTATCGCAAATACTTGGGGAGAGCTTGCTCATAAGATTGGTATGAACTTTGATGACATTTTTAAAGCATGGTCTGTCTCAACTAAAAGACTTATCTCTCCTAAATATATGAGGGCTGGTATGAGTGATGGTGGTGGTTGTCACCCTAGAGATAATATTGCTCTAAGCTGGTTAGCTGAAAGTGTTGGGCTAAGCCACAACATATTTGAAGATCTTATGAAATCTAGAGAAGATTATGAGAAGTGGCATGGAGAGTTTGCTGCGTCTGTAGCTGAAGAGAATGGTTTAGATCTTTACATTCTAGGTAAGGCATTTAAACCTGAAACAAATATTGAAACTGGAAGTCCGGCTATTTTAGTATCTAATCTAATTGATTACCCTCATAAGCATGTCACTGAAATTGAAGGGGTTGGAGTCTATTTTGTTGCTACTGCCCATGAAAGGTATGCTGATGGCTACCCTGAGGGATCAATTGTAATAGATCCTTTTGGATATGTCACTTACAGTAATGTAATTAAATTAGGCAGAAAATAGTAAATATATCTTGACAGATATGCTAAACGTCAGTATGGTTTGAGTATGCAAACATTTCTACCATATAAGGACTTTGATCAGTCCGCGCAAGTGCTAGACAATAAGCGATTGAACAAGCAGATTCTAGAGGGTTATCAGATTCTTAAAGTTCTATCGAGTGACGACCCTAAAGCCGGATGGCGTAATCACCCTGCAGTAAAGATGTGGCGTGGGCACGAAAAATCATTGTTGGCTTACATTATGTGTTGCGTTAAAGAAGCTGACAAACGTGGCATAAAAACTATAAATAACGTAATCAATATCAAGAATTTGTTCTTAGCAAATTATGATAATTGGGGTAATGGACTACCTAACTGGTTCCATGACTCTGATAAAAGCCATAGAGTTTTGGCTACACACAAGGCAAATCTTTATAAGAAAGATCCTGTGTACTACTTTCAGTTCTTTGATTCTGTAAGTGATCCAGATAATAAACCCTGTTGTGAGGGTTGTAATTACTACTGGGTGACTCATGCCGAGAAATAGTAGGAATCAACCGTTTAGCTATAGAGCTACTGTAAAAACAAGATCTAAACTTCCTAAAAGAAGTCAGTTCCCACTAACTTTATTTATGTTAACTTCGTTAGTTTTATTTATTTGGGTACTACATACAATATTTAAATGCTTTTGGATTCTTCTGTGGCCAATAAGAAAATTAATTAGTAAATTAAAAAAGAAGTAAAAGAAAACCCCCATCCTCGTCAGGTGGGGGCTTCTTTCTACCGGTCAGGTTTATTACGTGTTTTAATTACACCTTTATCTCCGGGCTAGCTTATTACGCCTTCTTGGTAGGAACTACCTTCTTGACGGCGGATACAACCTTTGCTGCAACAGACTTCTTAGGAGCTGCTGTGAAAAGCTTTAGTGGGTCAACTAGACGCTCGAATGGAAGCAAGTGTGCTTCAACTCCTGCAAAGTTCTTTCCCATTGTGGCAACAGTCATGTGAAGGTGGGCCCCGGTACTTGCGGATCCGCTTGGTGTGTTCTTACCGCCACCAACTAGACCTAGAACGGTTTGACCGCCAACAACTTTGTCACCCTTCTTTAGGGTAGGTGCTACTGCGAGGTGTGCGTATAGAACCCAGTGCTTGCCATCTGCTGAAGAGTGAACAAGGATGTGTCCTAGTACATCGGTCCAAGCAACAAGACCAACTGTGCCATCGCAGATAGCCTTGATTGGGCTCTTCTCCTTTGGATGCCAGTCCTGTCCACGATGTGGACGTCCGTTACGATATGGTGCTAAGTTTCCAAGCTCGTCTCCGCGAAGCTTTGGATCAAATGGTTCGAAGTATGTCACTTCAACGGCCATAATTTTGTCTCCTTAATAGTGATTGGGTGTTACAGTTAATTTTACAACGCTTTATTTAAGGCTAGTTGAGCCTTAGCATAATTGTGACGGTAAGTGTTAATAAACCCTTTTTGAAAATTGTGACAAATATCCATATTGTAGATACGTGGTTTACCTTTGATGTACTCTCTCCAAGCTTCTAATGCAAGCAGAGAGACATCTTTGTGTTTTATAAAGTAGTAGTGCTTTAAATAAGCAAACATTACTCGTCATCCTCGTCTTTTTCACGTCTAATAGGGAATGTGAGTACCCAGATTAGAAGTGTGACTCCAATTAGTTTTCCTACGATATCTCTTGCTGAGCCTTCTAGAAGTACCCAACCTAAAGCTAAACCTAGTAGGGTCCAAGCTTGGTCAAGTAGGTCTTTTAGTAGGTCTGATAGGAACTTTCCTAGTTTTTTCATTACTTTCCTGTCTTCCTGTTTATTCTGTTTGTTTTGTTAGATGAACCGCCTGAACTGGCGGTAGCTAGAGCTGCTGCTTGGGCAATTTGTCCAACAACAAGGGTGGTTACAACAAGGTTTTGAGCTTTTTTACGGGCTTTAGGTGAAATATCGGCTCCAACGTTGCCAACTAAGTTCAAAACGTTAGCAATGGCTACTGCAGCCTGTCCAACACCCGGGATATTGGCTAGGGACTCGTCAACAACAATGTCATCTTGCTGTGCAGCTAGGTAAAGGGCGTCTAGGGCTTGATTGTACTCTGGAGAGCCTTCTGTGGCTGTATTGAAGGTTTCTAGAGCAGCTGCTACAAGTAGTGTGGCTTGTTCTGGGCTAAGTTCTGTTGGGTCAATTTGAGCTAAATCAATGTCCTGTAAGTTGCTTGCATCTAGATTTGTTGGAATATCTGCTGAGCCCTGTGGTGTGCTGAAGATGTCGGTGGCTTCTTTGATGAGGTTTGGGATTGTGAGAATGGTAGCCTGGGCAACTTCCAATGAAGACTGGAATGAGGTTGATGAGTTGTCGGTGGTGATCTGAGCTTGCTGTGCTGTACTTGATGCTTCGTTTGATGTGGTGTCAGCTTGGGTTGAGTTTGCTGCAGCTAGATCTGCGTCAACTTGAGCTTGAGCTTCGTTAGAAGTTGCAGAGCTTAGCAAGCTTGTTTGTGTTTCTAGATTTGCTTGGGCTTGAGATTGAGCTGAGGATGCTGCTTCCAATGATGTCTTTGCTTGTTCGTTGGAAGTTTTAGTCTCTTGGTTTTTTTGTTCTTCTATGTTATAAGCAAGTTGAGCTGCCTGTAATTGTGCATTAGATCCAGCTAAATACTGGGTTGCTTCGTTTGCAGTTTGTTCAGCTGATGCCAAATTTTGCTGGGATTCTAATCGCACGCTTTGTGCTTTCTGGAAATTTGAATCTGCTTCGTTAGAAGTTGCCTGGGCTTGGTTGAATGCGTTTTGTTCGACGTCCAGATCTGAAGAAAGGGCGTTCAGAGTGGTGGCAGTATCTATAACTTGGTTGTAAGCAGTTGTAGAGTTCTGAGCTGCTTGTTGTTGATCTGCTTGTGCTAACTGCCAGTCTTCTTCTGCTTGCTGGTTTGATAGAACAGTTGCGTCGTAGTAGATCTGTGCGTTCTTTAGGTCAGGAAGTAGAGCGGGGTCGTGAATAAGTGGGGCTATTTGGTTAGGAATTACTTCAGTTGTGTAATAGGTTTCGGTGATGTATGTGGTTTGTTCGACGTAGGTGGTTGTAGTGGTAGCAGTTGTGCCTAAGTAGGCTGCTGGAACAATCTGGAAGCCTGTGGTTGGAGTTGCGTAGTAAAGCCAGACGTTTGCCCCGCCGCCGTTCTCGTAGAAGTAGAGGGTCAGCTGTTGGGGGGTGTCGGCCTCGAGGTGGACGGGGACCGAGGTGGACCCGCCGCCGCCCTTGTCGCGCCAGTCGTTGACCAGAAGCTGACCGTTGAGGTAGAGCATGACGCCGTCGTCCGCGGGGGCGTAGAACTGGTAGTCGCCGGTGACCGGGGCCGAGAGCTGGCCGGTGAAGCGAACGAGGACTCGGTCATACCTACCTGAGTTTAGAACACTACCTCCGCCCCATTGGTAGTTAATATTTGGAACGTTAAGAGTTGCAATAGGAGTTTCGTTAGAAGTTGGAAGAGGAGGGCGGGATGAGTAATTCTGCCTGTTGAATGAATCAGCGGTTAGTCCACCAGTAAGGGTGGTAGTTGTTACTGGAACAAGAGTGGTCGTTGGAACTTGCCTGGTGTGCTCTTGTTGGTAAGTTGCTGGTGTCCACGTTGGATCTGGGATGAGGTTATTGTCATAGTTCCACTGTGCTTGGTCTAGGTTTTGTTGTCCTGCTTGAAGATTAGTGCGTGTTAAGTTGACGTTCTGTTGTGTATATAGATACCAGTCATAAGCTTGGTTGTACTCATCTAAAGTTTGGTTGTAGTGGGCAACGGCGGAATTGTAGATCTCCCTGGATGAGTTAACTTCTGATTGCTTCGTTTGAAGTTGGACGGTAGCTGCAGCTAAGTTTTTCTGTGCTTGTGCTTTGTTGGAAGTTGCAGCTGAAAGATTTCTTTCTGCTTGTGCTTTCTGTTCTTCTGCATTTGTAAGTGTTTGTTGTGCTTGGGTATATGTTGACGATGCTGCGATGGCGTCAGTTTGACGTTCGTTTAAAGTTTGTAGTGCCTGAGCTGTGATGGCTTTCTGCTGCGTCAGTGCTTCCGTCGTCTTCATTAGAAGTTCCTGTGCCTGGAGCGCACTTGCATCTGCTTCTGTGGCTTGAGTTTGAGCTTGAGCTACGGCGGTCTTCTGAACTTCTAATTGTTGTTTCGTGGCTTCGTGGGAAGTTTGCGATGAGCTGAGGATCTTTCTCTTATCCTGTGCGTCTTTGTCCGCAAGAGTTTGTGCTTTTAGAGCATAGGTAAGAGCAGTTTTGGCATTGTTATAGGTAGTTAAGGCCAATTCAAGGTCAGAAACGTCAGTTTTTAGAGTCTGGATAGCTGTTTGAGCTTTTTTAATGGCTGTTTGAAGTTCTGGGGAGTCGTTTGTAGGCTGTTTGCTGATTAGTGTGTCAAGTTGCGTGTTGTAGTCAGCTAGTGTAGACTTTAGAGTATTAAGATCCTCAACTGAAGGAGTTAGAGATGATTGTAACCGTGAATTTAGATAGTTTTTGGGTTGGTTTAGTAGTTGGTTGGGTTTCACTGATTGTTGTGAGCTCGATTGCTTCTGTTCTAATAAACCGAAAGAAGAAGTAGCTAAAGCTGATTCTGCATAGCAGATCGGTAATCCCGAAAGAAGTGTCACAATAATGATTTGTGGCACTTTTTTTGATTTGTTGCGTTTCATATGAGATATCTCTCTATAGAGGTGTATCTCTCCCGAATCTATTTTACCGCAGAATCGGGTTTATGACCTTTTAATCTAAATCTTTAGTAATATGGTCTGACCACTCTTTTATGGTCATTTCTCTGTGTTTTGGGGTAGTTCCGTGAGCAAAGCCAATTAGGAGCCAGCTTGTAATTCCGAATAATGCGCTGAAATAGCCAATTAAGACATAAAGATAGAAAGAGCCTAAATTGAAGCAAATTGCCAAAAGTGCCGTAGATAGAAGAATTGAGAAAATAGGCCAAAGATATGATTTTGTCCAATACCAGATCATTACCGGCCAAGCTGCCGCACTTAAAACTATCGAAAGAATGATGTCTGGAGGATATTCGTCACCCTTAAACGTGGAGAATATCCAAGGGTTTCCAGAAGCTTTTTTGTGTAATTTTTTGTACATAAGGACCTCGGATTCGTCAAAATCTGGTGTTTCACGACAACTCATCGGGGGGTCCTTTCGAGGGATCTTGTGTACAACTATAAAAGATACTATCAGATATTTTGAAAAGTTATTGCAAAAAGTGAATAGTATCTATGGTAGAGATACTATCGGAAAAAACAAAAGTTTTTGTAAAAAAGTTGATAGTATAACTAATCCAATATACACTTTATGGTTTATTGCAACTATATTTTCCCTTAATGCGGAATTTTTTCTCTATACGCGTAGTAAAAAAAGGTTGAAATAAACCAATAAATGGGTTTTTAGTTGTGTTATAGTTGTTTCGTAAGGTATCATTTTTAATTATCGATTGGAGATAAAATTGGAAGAAAATAAGGATGCAATGAGCTTTTTCGATTTCTCGGAAGAAGAAGCTTTACAAGTTGCAGAAGAAGAAGTTATTCGAACTAGAGAACGTGATGGACGGATCTGTATCTGCGGACACCCAAATACAAGACATTCAACTTATGCTGATGTTGTAGCTTGTAACCCAACCAGGATGGCTTGCGATTGTAAGCAGATTCGTCTAGTTTTGGAAGTATCTGATACAAGACTGTTTTTGAGAAAAACTAATGGATCAGGAACTTCACACGCTTTGAGTAAATCTATGTCTAAGGCAAAATCTCTTGGAGTAGAGATTAAGTGGCTGATTGATCCTAAATGCGATAGATGTGATGTGGAAAAGCCAATTAGTCCAGTAGCGATCTCTCAAAATGGTAAACACGGGTACAACGCATTTCTTTGTGTTGACTGCCGATAAGATAACCGATAGGATAAATACATAATGACAATAGATAGACCAATAGTTCAGACCTACGCCGAGTTCAGATACACAAAGCAAGGTCAATACTTAGAAGTTAAATACCTAGATGAAGCAGTTCAGATCGCTCGAGATGTAATCTACAAAAGCATCGGCGTTAGAGAAGATGTTACTGGCAGAGCAACTTATTCAATTAGTGCCAAAGGCACAATTGTTAAAGTCTGGATTGAGCAATACATGAATACCATTAGCGAGTTCAATGCCAATGAAGTTATCCAGAAAATTATGGAAAAAATAGTTGAATTAGAGATTTCTGATATAGAGCTGGAAAGCGTTTATGAATATGAAAATCTAAATGGTGAGATACTTATCACTTGCCCTAAATGCACAGGCACCGGAATAGTTCATAGGGTGAATACGGAAGACTGCCCTCAATGCGAGGGTTGGGGTATAACCTTCTCCAATGATCCAAAACTTAAAATCACCCCTCTTGTTTCGAAAGGTCTGTAATGGAATATATAGTTTTAGAGATTTCCGATATCGAATTGGAAGTTATGCCAATGCACGAACTCCCCGGACTTAAAGTTTTGAGAGTGTTAAGTATGCCAGCTGATATGCAACGATTGAAAATGTCAGTGGACTTGCTTAGACTAGCTTTACGCAACTCTGAAGATTGGAATGGGGTTATAAAATATTTAACAATGGGCGAGCTAATTAAAGTTATTGATCAGTGGATGGAAAAAAGTCAAGAAGAGTCAAATCGTCAAGCCGAAGAAGATGACTACTACAATGAACTTTCTAGAGAAGAGAAAGAGTTTGAAGATGATCTAGAGTTCGAACGAACAGCTATGGAAGAGTACGAAGAAGAAATTGACGAAGATACTCCAGAATTAACTCCGGATATGCTTTACGAAGCATTTGTATCCTACCTAGAAGAATATCCAGAACCCCCGACACCAGAGGATTTTAATGAGGGCGAAGAACCCGAGTAGACCAATGTGCGGTTTTTGTGCCACGGGTCATCACGAAAACTGCAAAACAGAAATTAAATATTACGACAAGATTTGGTATTGTGATTGCACCAAATGTCATCCCAGCAAGAAAGAAGAAGAAGAAGAAGAAGTAGATGAATCCAAAGAACAATGAACCTTTGAAAAAAGCAAATGGTGAACCGATTAGAGATTCTGTTGGAAGGTTTATATATCCTTCCGACCCAGAATTAGGACTACCGCTGCCTTACACCTTAAGCATGGATGATGAAACATTAGATGTAATTTTTCAACATAACGATTCCTTAAGAGAACGATATAAAATACAAAATTTATTAGAGAGAAACGCCGAATTGGAGAAAACTCAAGAATGTTGGGGAGAATGCAATTGCAAGGAAAAAAGTAAAGGAACCCAATGAGCATTAGTGAACCGCTTAGAAATTCTGTTGGAAGGTTTATAATCGATCCACCTGAACCTCCTAAAACTTGGCCCCCTACTATTTGGGGACTAGATGATGATTTAAAAGAACAACGCAGAATTAGAGTTTTGTCAGACAGAAATGCTAGGCTAGAAAAAACTCAAGAATGCTGGGAGATATGCAATTGCAAGAAAAAGAAGTAGAGTTGGTAACTGCAAAAGAAGCAGGTAAAGCTCTTTACGTTACTGTCGGTATGGTTCACTACTGGATTAAAAAAGGCAGACTAAAAAGATATCAAAACCCAAATGGTTGGAACTTTCTGGTCGATCTCAATGAAGCTCGGCTAGCGTCTAAATGGCTAGACCGTGTTTTAGAAGTTCACCCTGATTTGGTTACTTTGGATGAAGCTGCTGAAATGCTTTACCTAAATCGAAGAGCATTAAATTACCACATCAATCAAGGACGACTACAAAAGTATTATGTTCTAGGTAATGATAAATACTATTTAGTTCACAGAGATGAAGTGGCCGAGCTTTCATATCGTGAGCCTTTCTACAAAAACGAAGAAAGAAACCAAAAACTTCGTGAAAGAGCCTTGGTACAGAAAAAAGACAGCAGAGGCAAATTTGCCAAGTAGTTTATTTTAAAAAGTAAAACTTCAAAACTTTACTTAGTCCCCCCTACAAGCCTTATGGTTTCGGGGGGATTTTTTTGTTTCTAAACCAGAAAGAGTAGCGTTCTCACACCTCACGCCTAAAAAACTTTTCAAACTACCCCCATAATGAGAACTATCAACCTTATATAAAAGAGGTTGCGGAAGAGGCTCCCCTTACTAGCGTTTACAAAAACAAACGCAAAAGAGGTCGGGTGGAGTCACGAGCCTCTCCCCGGTTGACTCCATCCGATCCAAACTTCGAACGAAGGAACATATGACAGACGATAGCTCGGATCTAGGATCCGGATCCTCAACTTCTAATGAACGTCCATTGGAAGTTAAGGCCATCCCTTCAGATCCTTTCGAAACTCCAGAGCTCGAAGCTCCTATTATAGAAATCAATGAACCTTTAAACCTACGTCCAGACCTTTCACTCCTCGGCATTGAAGAGAGCGACCGCGGCGTCTGCGAAGATACGTTTGAAAACCGACAACTCCTACGTCGTGCGAAGTTCAACTGGATACCGGTCTACGCATCCAACGGAGTTCCAACGGGATTGATCCAAGCTATCTCATCAGAAATGGCAACCGAGAAACGTATCCTCTCTCTTGCTGAAAAGAAACCCATCCTGTCAGATCCAACGAACAAAAACTCAGATTATCTAACGGGCCTCGATCTCATCGCTGAAGAAGCTTCCGACTACATCTGCCCACCTTGGGTCATCGGCGCAACCCGTGCTTATATAAAAGAACAATCCAGCCCGCCTACGTCTGGAAAGAGAAAGCCGGCCGCACTTCCAACGAGATGTTCCAACGTAAAGGATGATGGGATCCGCTGCCAGCTCTGGTCTTCAGGACGTCTACAAGATGACGGACTTTGCCGCATCCACCTCAGGTCAGTGAAGCATCGTCCAGGCGATGACATCGAACGAGCTCGTCAGAAGTTATTCCAGGCAGCTCCTTACGCCGTCGACGTTCTAGAACAAATGATGGAGTTCGCTGAGAGTGAACCGGTAAAGCTTAAAGCCGCCACCGAAATTCTTGACCGAGCCGGAGTACGTGGAGGAATGGAAATTGATACCAACATCTCATTAGATGTTCGTCCGGCCGCAAGCATCATTGCTGAACGTCTGAACCGACTTGCAACGAACGCAATTGAAGCTGCGTCTAAGCTCAGTGAGGCAGGCATCCTGGTAACTTCCAACGAAGTTGATCCGAACCAGGAAGCTGCAGCTGCACCCGCTGCCGGATCTACAACTTCCAACGAAGACGTCATCGACGCAGAAATCCAGGAGGACTAACCGACATGCATAGCTCGGATCCGCAACTTCTAACGAACGCACGTGAACTCGCATCCCAGCTTGCTGCAGACGTTAACCAGGCGTCCACTAGACTAGAACATATAAGACTTACAGCCAGAGCCAACGAAGCAGCTTTGCTGCTGCAGGCCCTGGAGAAACTTCTAACGACCGGAGAGATTGATGACGAGAGCGAACCGCGAAGCATTCCTTAGGGAAGCTGGTAACCACGTTGGGTATCAAGCACGTATGAACAAAGGTTCAACGTACGGAGAACTGGTTGGGTACCCAGACAAGGATTGGAACGGCAGCTTCATCGACGTGATCGCACGAACCGTTCGTTTGAACTTGCCATCCCATGTGCACACAGCTGCAGCTCTGAGCTACTACTTCCAACGAGGGATGACGCACGTTCGACCAAAAACAGGCGACATTGTCTTCTTCAGCTTTTCCAACGGAGGAGATCTGGGTATGCCTCACGTAGGAATCGTCACTGACGTCGAGCACTTTTTAAAGCACGGGATGTTTCAGACGATCGAAGCTCAAACCTCCAACGGAACTCCAAAAGGCAGCCAGGCCAATGATGGCGTCTACAGACGAAACCGATATGTTTACGACGTGCTTGCCTTCGCGCGGCCAAACTTCTCACGAACATTTTCGAAGCAGGAGGAGAGGAGCGATCCGGACCCAGGTAAACTTCCAACGAAGCCGTTCGTTAAAAGTTCAGTCATCATTCCAGGACTCAAGCACCCGTACGTAACAACTATCCAACTTGCACTCGGTATGACCGTTGGTTTGCGCGGAGCTAAGCGAGGAGAGTGGGACCACAAAACGACTGCAGCCTTCGCAAACTTCCAACGAAGAATCGGATACATCGGAAGCAGCGTAACCGGCATTCCAGACTTTCCAAGCCTCGAACGTCTCGCTTTAGAGACCGGAAACTTTTTTACAGTAATTCCATAAATAAACTTGCATTCTTTTATATAAGGTGATAACTTACTTATATGGAAGAAAATCTAAAATGCACGAGGTGCCTGATATGGCAACCGACGTCTATGATCTTTACTGAACTAGGCGAGCTAACCGCCTGCACAAACTGCGAGAACACATGCAGAGACTGCTCTACTGAAACCCCAGAAGAAATGCTCGAACACGGATTGTGTATGAGTTGTTGTCAAGACCTCGACGAAGAGGCTGACGAGGAAGGCTACTACGATGAGTAAGCAATGCTACTCCTGTCCCGAACTAATCTCCAACATCGGGGCAGCCTCAATGTTTATAACCGGAGACAAACAGTATTATCAATGTTCTGACTGTATGAACGGGTCAAACTGCTTCACTTGCGAGGGGTGTGGAGACGGACTAGCCAGCGAATGCGTTGATTATGTGTCTAACGGATATAGAGAGTGGTGGTGCATTAGTTGCGCCGAAGACCACGAAAATGTCAGACATGATTTTGAAAACAATTGGATTTTCAAAGAGGAAAACTAATGCGTATAGGCAATGACAAACAGTGGGAACTAAAAGTTTGCGACACATGCCAATATTTCATCATTGAACATTTGGGCGAGTGGATAGCATTCCAACACAAATCGCCATACTATTGCATTGACTATCTAAAAGACGCAAACACTAGAGTCAGACAACCTCACAAACCATCAGAGTTGTTTGACGACGAGTGGATAAGAAACCGATGGACGTCTGCAGACAGAAGAACAGCAATAGCTTTTCGACATTGGTATATGACAGAACTCGACTAAAAATTCCCCGCCTAAACAGCGGGGATTTTTTTTTGCCAAACCGGGAATAAATCTGAAAGTAGCTTTCCAGGCAAAAACTTCCAACGAACCTCATTTGAAGTTCCCGCCGCCTGGAAGCTTTCGCATCCTCAAACTTCCAACGAAACTCATCAGAAGTTAGCTCCACAGCCGATGGCAAAAATTCTTCTTGACTTTTTCAATTAAACCGATACGATATACATATGAATACTCCCGACATCATTAGAGCAAGTTCAATGGGGTTCAAGTTTGACTTGACCAGAGACTTGGACTGCCTACATCAATTCAAAAGATATCTACATAAATCAAGCCTTGAGTGCAACTATGAGTGCAACACCGACAACGAGGGTTTTTGTCTAGAAAAAATTTGCACTGTCTGTTTAGAGAAAGTAAAGTAAAGCTATGACTGATTTTATAAAAGACCCTGAACGCAACTCCGACCTAGCCGAGTGGCTGGACTATGGAAAGAAACAAGGCTGGATTATTCCACAAGTTGTGTGCAACACACACGACGGAACACCTATGACTGCAACCGAACAGAACGAGTTTGACGAGGGTGGAGACCCTTGTATTCACGTAATCCGTATCTTCGAAAGTGAGGAAGAACAAAGGCAGTGTCTCGAACACTGGGAGTAGCCAAATCACCTATTAAGAACGTCCCGTAAAATGGCATTAGACCTGAAACGGAGACCAAATGCAACACATAGAGCTACACGTTATGAACAACGAACACGACGCTGTCCAAGCCGAGGAGTTTGGGCTAACTACGTTCGGCGTATTCGAGGTCTGCGAAAACTGCGACGAACCGATCGCCTATACACCTAACGGTTTCTATCCTTGCGTGATCGTTTTATCAACCGACGACAGCGACGAGGACATTGAGTTCCTGCTGTGCGACGGTTGCGTTTCACCGGTTCTTTCACCCGGCTTTGTGGCTTGATTTTCTTTTATATAACCTGTACCATTTAGGTATGGATATAAGAAATAGAAATGAAACACCGTCTAGCTTGGAGTATCACACACTCGTAGCAAACTTTGGATTTGTAAATGGTAAGTGGCACTACATACACAAGCGCAGACCTCTTTTTGGGATAGAAATTACTATCGTTGAGGATCCTGCTGATGAAGTGCGTTATAGAAATTGGCTAGACAAGCACTGCCGACCTCTATCGGAAGATTTCTAAAATGATGCGACCAACCATAAGAAAAGAAACCGAGATAGAACTGGAATACAGAATTCGTCATAGGGAATACGGATTTGTAAATGGTAAATGGCAAATGCTTATACAAGGAAAACCAACTTTTCCGGTAGAGATACAACTTTACATTTCACCTGAAACCGACGAGATGTATTTAGAGGCATTGAGAACTCATAATCCGTTAGCCGAGTGGTGGGGCTAATGGCTATAACAGGAATAAAAAGAGCGCAACTAATCCTAGACCTAGACCTACTAAACGGATACATCTATGCTGGACAGCTACAATACATAAATGGTGAGTGGCGTTGGGGCAAAAATGGATTTGCCAACGACATAGTTTTTATTGAACCGACATCTAGGGGGTGGTCAGCAGGGGTCAGTCTGAGACAATACTTAGAGGATCAAGGAAATACACTCCACAGCTTGACGGAATAGAAATAAAAGTTATACAATAGAACTACAAAGACGGAAGGACACTAAAATTCACACTTCACAAATAATGCTAGTTGTGGCAGACACTCACGAACAGGCAAGAGGAATAGTAGCCGACAAGTTCAGCGACGGAGAACCAAAGTGGTCTGACTGGAACGAAGTTTCATCTAATTCAGAGGTATCTTTCGCTGGTCGCTGGGAAAGTGAAAATGTATTTGGCGAAAAAGCCGAGCTTGACACACTCCGGTATTCAGATGATCCTGAAACTGCTGAAAAAGCTATTGCTATCTATCTAAAACACAGATACGCAGACATAGACAATTACAGACAAAAGCTCTATAACGAGGGCAAGCAGGACATCTTGTTCAGCCACAACTACGACCACGAGGCAGACTGGTCTGTTCCTGAAAGTATGCCTCTCTATTACGCTAAGAAACTATCTGAACTTCTAAATGGTGAGTGGGTATCTGATAGTGCTATTTACGATCTGGAAATGTGGGATACCAACTTGTCGGAGTTCCGTAAGCGTATAGACGCTAACCCTGAAAATCAGTTCCTAGTTTTAGTGGATTTCCACTTCTAAAAAACTTTTATAGAAACTTGACAAACTTCTAACAAAAGACTTAGACTTTCTAAGTAAGCCGAAATCAACCCTGAAAGGACACAAAAAATGGCTGAAACAAACAAAGCAAACATCTCGGTAGGTTATGCCCTATACACAGAGTTTCGCAAAGACGGACACACACTACAAGTTATCTACACGCCTGAAAGTATGTCGGTAGATAAGAACGACAGCACTACCCCTATTTATGTTCCCTCTACTATCTGGCGTAGGCAAGTATCGGCATACTCACCTCGCAGACCTTGGCGAGCTTACTCGCAAGAGTGGAAAGTTGTAAATGAGAGAAAAGAAACTAGAACTGCTAATGGTGGTTCTGCTGAAACGCTAGATCACGATTTAGCAAAGAAGTATGCTGTCGGTGGTCTTGTATTTATGGACAGAACTTTCCATAGCCTCGTTGATCAGAAATGGGAACTTTACAAAGAACCTATTGTCATTGAGTTCTCACAAGAGGACTTAGAGGACACTAGGGACTGGAACACTCCTAATGCTCTTATTCGTAGAATTATGCGTTCTCGTAAAGCTCTCGGATTTCCTGACGAATTATTTGACCTAACCCCTACCCCTGCTGTATAGTCTTATTACAACCCCGAAAGGACACAAAACAAATGACTATAAACATAAGTGCTACATTATCCGAACAAGAAACAACAGCACTAACAAGGATAAACGATTTAGAGGGTCTATCCTCTAAGTTGCCTGAATTACTGATCGCTGTCGGCTCGCAAGCTGTAAATGCTGACTTCGCAACAACTATGAAAAACAACCTATCCAAATCTGGTGGGCTTACTATGCGTGGGTCTGCTGAAACAACTAAAAAGAAAGTAAAAGAAAAAGTGGCTGAAACTCTATCTGCTGACGAGGCACTAGCAAGACCTAATGGTGAGCTTTACTACACTCGTAATTGGGGCGAACACAAAGATACTGCTGTTCTAAAACAACTCCGTTCTATCAACCAATTCGCACTATTTTATGGCAGTCCGGGAACAGGAAAAACTGCTCTCGTTGAGGCTACTTTTGGTGAGGAACTTCACACAATTCTAGGTTCTGGCGATACCGAAGTTTCTGACTTGGTAGGTGGCTATGTCCAAACTCCTAGTGGCTCTTTTGACTGGATAGACGGGGCATTAGTCAAGTCTGCTGAACGAGGTGAGGTCTTATTTATTGACGAGATCGGACTTATTGACCCGAAAGTTCTATCAGTTGTCTATGGTCTAATGGACGGCAGACGAGAATTGCCAATTACTCAAAATCCCGAAAGAGGCACTATCAAAGCCAAAGACGGATTTTATGTTGTCGGGGCTACTAACCCTAATGCTGTCGGTGTTGTTCTATCAGAGGCGTTGCTCTCACGATTTACAGCACAAGTGGAAATCACTACTGACTGGGTTCTTGCTAAGAAGTTGGGTGTCCCTGCCATTATCACAACAGCAAGTCAAAATCTAGCTAAGAAGTTTATGTCTGGCGAAGTTTCTTGGTGTCCTCAAATGCGAGAACTACTTGCGTTTAGGGATTTGGAAAAGGTGTTCGGAACTAAGTGGGCTGTTAGCAACCTAATCTCGTCAGCACCCGAATTGGATAGACCTATCGTTGCCGAAGTTCTGTCTAGGGTTTATGGCGAGGAAGTAAAGACTGCCAAAATCTAGGCATTGTGTCCCCTAGCTTTTTGGCGAGGGTAGGTAGTTATAGTTGGCTACCTACCCTCAAATCAAAACTTGACAAAAACAAGATCAACTCTATAAAATCAAGATACGACAACTGAAAGGAAATCTTATGTCGCACTTCGGAACTAACTCAAATGGTGTAAAGGCTACACCGAAAGAGTGGCTACCTATTGGAAAAACTATTGGCGAACTTGCTAATACTTGGTCAGGCAGAACTGACTTGATCGCTTATGTTGGAACAAAACTAAACGCACCCGTTCCTGCTCTATACAACCCTATTTCGTCAGAGATAGAAGTAAATACGGAAATTGCTTTTGGGACTATTCCACCAAGTTTTATTCCTAACTTGGCAGACAAAAATAATCAGTATGAGTTTCCAAAGGCTATCGGTGCTATCTACCACGAGGCTTGCCACGCTAAGTTCTCTCGTTGGTCATTGGAACAAAGTTCTAAGGACTTGACCCCTAGACAAAACAAAGCTCTCCACTTGTTAGAGGAAAGTCGCATTGAGGGATTTGGTGCTATGGCTATTCCAACTAATCGTTATTTTCTAACCTCTTGTGCCTTAGAGATCGTGTTAGCCGAGTGTGATGTTGATACGCTTTCCCTAATGTCTGAAACTAGGGCATTGGCTCACTTGGCAGGATTAGTCTTGGCAAGAATAGATGCCGGTATTCTTTACAGAAGTGATGTTGAGGGTATTGCTGAAATGTTAGAAACAAAACTAGGCATTGACTTTATTGAGAAGTTGAGAGAACTATGGCTAAAAGCACAAGCTCACGATAATCACCACAACGCTACTGACCTTTACCCTCTTGCTATTGAGTGGGACAGACTTGTATCTGAACGAGCCAAAGAAAAGGGCGAGGACGATACGCAAGGTGGTTGCGAGTTCCCTAGTGGTGAGGGCGAGGGCGAAAGTGAGGGCGAGGGTGAGGGCGAGGGCAAAAGCAAGGGTCGCAGTAAGACCATTGAGGAAATGCTGAAAGAAGTTGAGAACGCCAAAGAAAACGCTGAAATGACTGCTAACGACAAATTAGCCGATCAGCAAGAGGGCGAACACTCAAAAGAAAAAGCCAAGAGCAAGAGCAACGCCACAGAGGAAAAGAACAAGCACAAGGCAGTTGGTCAGCGTGTATTTGGTGAGAAAGAAACTATTGGTTCGGGTGGTTCAGGTTCTCGCTTAGAGGAAACTCGCAAGCCTACTTCTGCTGAAAGAGCAAGTGCTGTTCTAATTGCTAAGTTGTTTATGAAAGCTAAATACAGAAACAGAACTGAAACTAAAATCAACTCGGTTATGCCACAGGGCAGGTTGCGTTCTAGGGCTATGGTTCAGCGTGAGGCTCTTAGGTCTAAGGGCATTATGTCGCAGGTGGAAACTTGGCGACACAAAACTCGCAAGCACACCGAAACACCTAACTTGTCTATTGGGATTATGGTAGATGTTTCAGGTTCTATGGGTTCTGCTATGAAACCTATGGCAAGCACAGCTTGGATTTTGAGTGAGGCAGGTAGGCGTGTTCAGGCTAAGACTGCTATGGTCTATTTCGGTTCAGGCGTGTTTCCAACCTTGCGTGTAGGACAACACTTGGAAGATGTAAATGTCTATACAGCACCAGACGGAACTGAAAAGTTTGACTTAGGATTTCAGGCACTAAACGGACAACTTGATTTACTTGGTGGAACAAGTGCGAGGTTGCTAGTAATCGTTTCTGACGCTTGCTACACCAACGAGGAAATCAAAGCGTGTAAGTCTTGGCTACAAAGATGTAAGCAAGCAGGGGTGGGTGTCCTATGGATAACTTACGATCAGGGTGTTTATGCTAGTGCTGTTATTGAGGGTTCGGACACACAGCTTGTAAAAGTCAAGGGTGCGATTACCGAAGTTGCTGAAATTGTTGGTAAGGCAGGGGCAGAGGCTCTTACCAAAGCAGGTATGCGAATAGGGCGATAGCATAAAGTTCCGAGCAGGTCAAGTTTTCATTTCCTTTCTCTTGACTTGTTCGGAATAAAAAAATAAAAAAGGAACTTGACAAAGTTGTATAAAGCAAAGTAAATTAGAACTACAACCGAGAAATGAAAGGAACTGCCAAATGTGCGATAACCCGACACACGATCACAATAACGAGGACGAGAGCTTATTGTCTGTTATCCAAAATGAAATCAACGAACCACAAGATGTAGCTGCGACTGCTATCCAAATTTTTTGTGCGATTTCATCAGCATTAGTTCAGGCTGAAATGCCTAACCCTGCTATTTACAGAGCATTTGAGCCTATGAAACTTCTAGCTGAAAAGTTAGGTGATCAGGAACTAAACGACATAGTTATCACTTGCGAAATGGAACACCACGAAGTCATTACAAAAATGATTTCTCAAATGCGACACCCTGCTAGTAAGAGAAAGAAATGGGGTAAGTAATGCCTAACTGGGTCTATAACTCTCTAACTGTTTCAGGCGAACCTGCTGAACTGAAAAAGTTTGCTACTAAGGCAAGCCAACAACACGAAACTCGCTGGCTATCTGAAAGCTGGATACGCAACGAGGACAAAACTACTACTAAGGTAGAGGACAAAGACCGAAAGATTTTGACTGTAATGTCAGATGAAAGTCCTATGTCTTTTTGGAACTTCATAGCACCACCGACAGATAGCCTGGGCGATTATTTCGGAACTACTGGTTTTGTTGAGGGAGTAGGTTTTACTGGCGAGAGTAAGGAAACTTCTGATGACTGGTATAGCTGGAACAGTAGCAACTGGGGAACTAAGTGGGACGCTAGTGATGAGTGTGTTTCACCCGAACTTGACGAGATAGACGATCTCACTAGAAGTTTGAGCTACACTTTTTCTACTGCTTGGTCTATCCCTGAACCTGTATTTAGGGCTATGGTTCAGCAACACCCCGAACTACATTTCCACTTACACTCAACCGAGGAACAAGGCTGGGGAGCAGAGTTTTCAGGATCAGGTGGAAGTTATGGTATCGACAAAGAGTGGGACATACCACAAAGCCACAAGGACTATGTCGATAGCGACCAAGAGGACAGTTGTAGGTGTGCCAACGACAGCGACGAGGACGAGTGGTATAAGGACTGTCCGAGAGATGAACAAGAGTTCATTGTTGTTATTCAGAAGTCTTACCGAGTAAGAACTAACACAGCAGAGAACGCTTACGAGCTTGCTATGGAACAGGGGAACGACCCTGACGAGCAAATGGAAGTTCTTGATGAAACGACAGCTTGGGTTCTTGACGATCAGGGAGTTAGACAATACCCGACCCTGAATAGTGAAGTTCCTACGCTAGAATAAAACAAACTTCGGTGAGTTTATGCTTTCTCTCACCGATAACGGATAGACGCTATGCCTCTCTAACTATCCGTTCAGGGACTAGGTAAATTTTTGGTGGTTCTTTTTCTTACCTAGTCCCTCTCTAAAACTTGACAAAACTTGACACAGGGGTATAGGCTGAATAAACCACTAAACGAATAGGAAAATGAAATGCTATTTAGACAAGCACTAGGACACATAATCGCTGAATACCGGCAAGACAAACAGCTCACGCTACGCCAAACAGTAAATAGAGGATCAGGGCGTATCTCGCTTACTTACCTATGGGAAATAGAAAAAGCTCGCAAAGAAGTCAGTAGTGAAATGCTGATAGAGGTTGCTCAATGTTTGGCTATTGAGCCTAGTGATCTGGTAATCAAAATCGGTATGGTTATGTGTGGTGGAGTTCCAAACTACTTGCCGATAGAACTTGACGAACAGCTTGTAAGTCTATAAACTGAACTTATCCAACTGAAAGGAAATCAAAATGGATAAAGAAACTGAACCACAGGCAACAGAAATGAAAATGTCTAACACTTGCTCTTGCGAGGTTGAGGACGAAACAACAGGCGAAATGACTTGGAGTGACGAGTGTTTCGGTTGTTTTGAGGACGATAAGCAATACTTCACAGACGAGTTTCTAATGCCATACCTGAACAGTAAGGGTTGGGACGAGGACACGATCATCAGAGTTGTTGGCGAGAAAATGAATTGGGACAACACGAGTGGTTGGACAGAAGTTCCTGCTAAGGACTTACTAAAAGCTCTTGCCATAAATGGCGATTACACGCTAAGGGTTGAGATTACGCCTGAAAAGGAAATGGTAATTACCCGATCAAGCCACGATGAATACGGAGCTAGTTTTAGATTTGAGTTATCGCCCGAACAGGACTATAATCCTTATGAGGAATAACTAAATAAACTTTTGCTAGGCATACCGAAACCTAAACCTAGAAGTCTTAGTTTTAGGTGGAGAACCAGAGGTGTCCGTTCAGGAACAAGTGTTGGTGGTATGGGGATTACTACCCTGAAAACCTAGTGAAATCCGACCAATGTATGTCGCTAAACTACGCTTGTTCCTTAGCAAGAGAAAAAACTAAGGGTCTTGACTTCCAGACCTAAAAATTGTAGCCCTATTGGAGTTGATGGTAATAACTATCCGGTTTTCTTTTTTTGTATTTTATTCTCTCTCCCTAAAAGAAAAAAATGCTAAACCTGAGTAAGTTGATAAACTGCTCACCTAACTTCTTAGAAAAGGAAATCTATGAAATACGATCTATACGCCAACGAGGACAACAACTTTATCCCTGATGTAGTCATTACAAAAGTTGAGGGAGCTTGGCTAGAAAACGCTGGCAGACAGATTTGGTTTGAGTGGCGAGGAACTGAACAATGGTGTCAAATGGAAATTGACGAGGGCTATTGGCTAATCACCAACATCAAATACACACCGGATTTTGAGGAGTGGCTTGACGAGAACCTAGACCAATACGACAGCTTAGAGTTTATGTTTGACCTAAATGACCTAGTGCCGAACCACTACAAGATAAAGCTTGATAAGTGATCAACTGCGAAATCTGTAAGGGCAGACCCCTAGTTTGTAAAATGTATGCTCACGCTAATCGGTGGTATTACTTCTGGTGGTGGCGTGGAGTTGATAACTTGTTTTGGAAAATCCACGAAAAGTTTTGTAAAGAAACTTGACTTGTATCTGATTAGCTGGTAATTTGGAAACATAACCCGACTGAAAGGAAATCAAAAATGGGTATGGATGTTTATGGAAAAAATCCAAAAAGCGAAAAGGGAACTTACTTCCGTAGAAATGTATGGGGCTGGCGACCACTATGGGACTACTGCCTAGACCGACACACAGACCTTGCTGGCAAGGTAAAGAACGGACACACTAACGATGGTGATGGACTTGACGCTAACGACAGCGTGGAGCTTGCTCGCTTGCTTGTAAAAGATTTGTCTGACGGAACAGCAAGCACTTATGTAAAAGCAAGAAACATACACTTATCACTTTTGCCAAGAGAAAATTGCGAGTGGTGTCAAGGCACAGGTATTAGAACCGACAAGGTTGGCGTTGAGAACAAAATGTCTGATCGTGAATTAGCACCGGATTTGGCTATTCTCTTAGGTAGAGAAAAGGGTTGGTGTAATGGTTGTAATGGCGAGGGCAAGAAAGATAGTTGGGAAACTAACTACGATTTGGAGCTTGATGACATAAAAGAGTTTGCCGAGTTTCTAACCGATAGTGGTGGATTTGAGATTTGTTAGTGAAACCACTAAACTAAGACCATAGGCAAACGCCTAAATACCTAAGCAAGTATCTAAACTGCTTACCAAAAAAACCACCGATAACAAAGGAATAAAATGGAATACATAACAACAGGGCTAGTAGCAACAACACCACGCCACATAGTAACGCAAGACGGATTAGAGATTACAAGTTTCCGTCTAGCAAGTAGTATCAGGCGTTGGGATAGAACACAAAATCGTTGGGTTGATAGCGACACAAATTGGTTCACCATTACTGCGTTTAGAACATTAGCGGTAAATGTTGCTACAAGTGTTAGCAAAGGCGATCGTGTAATCGTTTCAGGTAAGTTGCGTGTTCGTGATTGGGACAATGGCGAACGAGCAGGAACAAGCGTTGAGATAGAAGCAGAAACAATTGGACACGACTTGACCTATGGCAACAGCACTTTCAGCAGAACAGCGAAACCTAGTAGCCACACAGAGCCACCAGCCGACACTATTGAGGATTTGACCAGAGATTAGGCAACCGAAAAGAATTCGTCAGGCTAAAAACTTGGCGAATTTTTTTTTGCCGAAATACTTGACTTACCGATACCTATTTGGAACAATGGAACTATCCCGACAAAAAGGAAAAAAATGGAAAATCAAAAGCAAGCCCTAATTATCAAGACAGCAGGGGAACTAGAAGTTGTGAGCTTTACTGCCGAAACCGAATACGAAGTTATCAAGGAAGTCGTTGGCGGTTATTTAGAGATCGTTAGATTATCGCCAACTATGACTATGTGGACAAACGAGGAAGGCAAACTAGACGGACTACCTTACAACCACAGAGCAACTGCTATTTGGAATTATTATTTTGGAGCTACGGACATAATCGTTGGTAATGTAATCCTTACAGGTGGAACTGATACTAACGGAAACTGCTTAGGACTAAGCTTGGCAGACGGAAACAAAATTCAGGTTTTAGTATCGGCTACTAGACTAGAAAAAGCCGAGATGAAAAAAGGGGAAACCAAGTGAAAGTTGATTACGAACTATCAAGAATAGCGATCTGGAAAATAGAGAACGCTAAGACAAAGTTAGAGCTTACTTATTCTGCCGAGTATGGAGCAGAGATTAGAGCAAGCCTGACTTACCGAACACTAAACGGAGCTTGGATAAAAACAAAAAAGTATTACAACCGAGCCGAGTGTCTAATGGATTTTGCTACCCTAACCAACAATAAAAAACTGATCAGGGTAATAGAAAGAACAGAGCAGTATCAAAGCTATTTAGAAAATAGTTAGACACACCGAAAAAATAAATGAAAATAAACTTGACTTAGATTAGAGAAAAGACTAAGTTAGAAGTATTGGAAGTTCCAATAGCCGAAATCGGCACAGAACTAAGGAAGTAAATAAATGGAAAATCAAGAACCACAAGAAGTAAAAATCACAAGCAAAAAAGCAAAAGAAGCTTATGCCCTGCTAAAAACTATCAAGCTCCAAATGGCAGAACTAGAAACACAAAAGGCACAGGCTACCGAAATCTTGGCACAGGCTCTAAATGGTGCCAAGCGTGGAGTTGTTGCTGGACAGGGTTCGTATGTTTTACAGGCAGGAAAGAACACAAGTTTTGATCGTGCCTTGATGAAAGAGAAGTTCCCTGTTGCGTTTGACGAGTGCCTAAGAACAACCGAATACGAATACATAAAGCTTGTCTAAGAACTAAAAAAGCGATCCCCTAATAAACCGAACCGAGAGTTTGGATTAGGGGATTTACTTTTTACCGAGAAAAGTGGTAAGGTAGAGATACCACCGAAAATGAAAGTAGAAAAATGACCAAGTATGTAAAACACCTAACCAATGATGAACTACTAGAACGCCTAGCAGACGAGTTAGTTAGAACTCACCGAGAAACCGCCATAGACTTAGGCTATTGGGAAACAGCAAGGGAAGTTGTAGAACGCTTTTACAGCGTAGAAGTAAAACTAACTATCAAGAAAGCAAAGAAAAAATGACCGAACAGGGAAAGCCGAAAGGCGATTTTAGTGATCCAAAAAGTTTCTATTTCAATGACTACCTAAGCAACCACATAGGACACAAGCTTGAAGTTATTGAGTATTGCTGTGGAGTGTGTGGAAAGACCACCGACTTTATGCTCCGTTGTTTCCAAGATGACATAGATGATACTTGTTTCAACGACCCTGCCGGTATTGCTAGGGAGTGGGTAAAACCACATTGCGAGTGTAATCATAGCCCTTGGACAGCAGACAAGATTTCTAATCTAAAAGAAAACTTGACAAAAAGTAATCAAGCCGAGTAAAGTGGAACTACCACCGAAAAACAAGGAGCAGAAAATGGAAATGAACGAAGTTGAGCAGAAAGCAGTAAAGGCTATTTACAACGACTACTACTCCAAGGAGATTAGTGCCGAACAAGCTTTACACGATCTAGAAATGCTTATCAACAATAATGAAGTTGTTGAGAGATGTCCGTTGTGTAAGGCACAGATAGACGAGAATAATCCACTCATTGACGCTGAACGCTATGCTGTAAGCGACAAAATCGGTTATTGCGATAATTGCTATGACCCGACACCAGACTAAAAACAAGCTTGGCAGTTAGTCCCCCCTAACACTACTGCCAACGAGCAAGGGTTTCTCTCATTTCTCCCTTGCTCCACACCTAAGCAAGTGTATAAAAGGCTTATTTTTTATTTAGGGAACATACCGGAAAATAAGCTTGACTAATCTTAGGTAGTTGTGGTTAGATTAGTTAGCACCAAAAAAAATAAACCACCGAAAAAGGAGAAACAAAAATGGGCGATAGAGCAACTATCCACATCACAAGCGAGCAGTTTGATACAGCCATAGAACTTTATGGGCATTGGTCAGGCACAGACAACGCTAAGGCAGTTGGTAATGTATTGGACAGAACGGGCAGAATAGGCGACCCGTCTTATCTAACAGCACAGCTATTCTATGAATACGCAAAGTTAGGAAACTACAACGGAGAGTTGAGTTTCGGCATTAGAGCAATAAAGGCAGAGCCTAGCGACACCTTTGACGATAATCCTGTCGTTGTTGTAAATGCCGATACAGGTTCAGTTCAGTATGACGGAGAAACTTATACTGCCGAGCAGTTTGCGTTAGCGTATGCCGATAAGGTAAGTTAGAACTACACCGATAAAGGTGGTAATCCAAAAGGGTTATCACCTTTATCACTAACAAGGGAAAATAAAAATGAACGAGCAACTAGAACAACTACAACAGAGATTACTAGATCTAAAATCTAGACGAGCAGGGTTATTATCTCTATTGGAAGGTATTACCGAGCAGGTAAAGACAACACCGAATAAAGACTTAGCGTTTCTAGACAGGCTATTATCACAGCTAGAACAGGCGACAATAAAGTCTAATGAACTAGGTGAGATGATTACCGAAACTAGATTAGACATTGTTAAGTTTAGAAAAGAGTTTGGCTTAGACTAGCCAAGCTGGTAAAGTTAGAACACAACTAAAAAAGGAGAACTAATGAAAACACTTGCCGAGTTCAAAAGAGTATTAGCCAAGCCTGATACAACCCTAACGATTATCAAATACCTAGACATAAAGACAGGTGAGGAAAAACCTCATAAGTTTCTAGATCAGGTCAGAACGATAGGGAAACTACAAACTAACAGCGTTGCCCTAAAAGATAGCACCGGCAAACTTTCGTGGTTAGACATAGATAAAGCTCGCAACTGGACATTTACCGATAATGTTGCGACCTATGCTGATGAATACATTGCCATTGTTTATTTAGTAAAACACGCCTAAAAATAACTTGACTATTCCCGAACAGGTTTAGTAAAGTTGAGAGTAGTTAGGTAATCGCCTAACCTAAATGAGAGTAAGGAACTCAAATGAACACAACACTTATCGCTGTAATGCCATTGGTTTATCTGGCTATCGTTGCTATTCCCCTAATCGTCATAGACATTAGAGAACACCGACTACCGAACAAGATTATCCTGCCATTTATCGTTATGAGTTTGGTTGCCGACTTAGTTGCTAGTTTCGCTGGTGGAGAGTGGTGGAGATTAGGATTAGCTTTGGCAGTTGCGTTTGGTATCGGTATTGCTGGTATGTTTGCTAACTACTATGACTTATTAGGTATGGGGGACATCAAGTTATTCTTTGGTAGTTCCCTAGTAATCGGCTGGTTTGTCTGGTGGTTGCCGGTGGTATTGGTTGCTGTAAGCCTTATTGCTGGCATTGTCGCAACGCTCTATCGGGTGGTTATTCGTAAGGCTAAGGCTGGAACTAGCGTTCCACTAGGACCTTACGCCATTGTTCTATCCCTAGTTATTGGAACATACGGAGTTATGAGTATCTAGGAAGTAAGCCGAACCCCTTAGCCTAAATGGTTAGGGGGTTTAGCTTTGCCCGAAAAAAGACGATCTGGTGAAACTTGCGACACACCGAAAAATAAATAATCTAAATACTTGACTATTTCTATACGGAGATAGTAATCTTGGAGTAGTTAGGTAAATCGCCTAACAGATACGGAGATAAAAATGAGTGGATACGACATTGGTGGCGGTTATGATGGTTGGAGAACTGCTACCCCTTGGGATAATGAACGAGAGATTAGCGTCAGCTTTGAGTGTGGCAAGTGTGAAGTTGAGAACGACAGCGTAGAAGTTGTAGTTGGTGGCAGGTCGGGAGATGTTGATGTTGAGTGTGCCGAGTGTGGCGAGAACAACAGCGTTAGTTTTGGTGATGACTAAATGGACGAGTTTATCAGAACTACAACAGGACAGATAGCACTTTGCCCTAAATGCGAAACAGAACTGGATATATTCTGTGTTTGCGCAAACAGCAACCCTATCGCTTGCGATAACTGCTGTGGATGTGAACAGCACTAACTAGCAACAACACCCGAGCAAGTGTCTAAAAGGCTCAACCTAAATCTTTGGAAAGGCAAAAGTGAAAGATAGAAAATCTAAGATCGCCTGCTGGTCTTGTGGCAAGCTTACGGAAGTAAAATACATTGGTGAGAACACACATAAACAAGAGTGCCGAGAGTGTAAAGAGTGGCGAGCAGAACGCTATGCTGTATTACAGGGGAACACCGATAAAGAGAGATTAGATAATGCTAAATAAAATTGCTAGAAGTCTTAGAAGTATTAGCGGAGTGCTAATGAATACAGGACACCGACTTAGTTGGTATGCGAACAAGCTTGATACCAAGTCAAGAGATCGTAGAAACGCCAAAAAATAAAATGCGGATAAACTTGACAAAGTTTCCAAACAGCAACTAAACTGAATACATCAAGACGAAAAGAGGTGAAAAAATGGGAAAAAAAGTTGATACTTGGACTTGGTTTATTGCTCGCTACGAGCAACAGGGATACAAATCTCTAAACCAATTCGCTATCGCAACAGGCTTACAGAAGTCTAGCCTTAGCCGATACTTTCATAATCAACGACACATTCCGTCAAATACTTTGGCGGTGCTATGTCGTGAGCTGGAAGTTTCTCCAACTGAATTACTGATCGCAATTGGCGAGAAAGTAAAGTAAGTGCCGAACCTGAGCAAGTTCTAAAAAGGCTCAACTAAAAACTAATAGAAAGTTGCGGTGAAGTTGTGAAAACATTTTTGGCAGTATTAGGTTTATGGTCTGCTGGTTGCGGTATCTATTATGGATTTATAGCCGACAATAATCAGCGAGCATTTGAGATTGGATTTACTTTGGCATTTCTGCTATTGTTTGTAGCGTTGCTACTAGCAGTTGCCGAGCTTCCTAGATTTATTAGAAAGCGTAATAGGCGTAAATAGACTTGGGAGAGGGTTTCTTTCATTTCCCCTCTGCCGAACACACCTGAACAAGTGTCTAAAAGGTTCATTTATTTTTTAGAGATCGGGAATTTTTTATGCCGATTAGAAGTTATTATTTATGTAATGACTAACTACAAAGGAGGCAAAATGAGAAGAACTAAATTCACGCCAGAACGAGTTGCCGAGCTGGACAGACTAGACAGGTTTAGAACCTATGACTTACTTTATAGGGCTATGCTTGCCGGTCTAATTCCCTTTGAGCTGAACCTAAGACTAAAGCGTATGGTCAGGGTAAAGAAGTCTTAGAGAGATTTCTAGAGATCCAAAAAATAAATACCGACACGCTTGCTTATTTCCATTCGGGACTGATAAAGTTGAAGTAGTTAGGTGAAGTGCCTAGCAGTTACGGAGTAAAAAATGGAAAAGAAAGAATATCGAGTTTATTGGTGGATTGAAATTTACCCTTTCGGCTATGACAGAGATTGCGAACTCAGGAACATTGAACTAATGGGAACTGTTTTTGCCGAAGATGAAGATGATGCTATGGATCAGGTTAGAGAAGATAACGAGATTATTGGACACGATTTTACTGGATACCCTGACCAAGATTACATAGACAGTCACGATGACATTGAGATAGTTTGGACTGGCGATATGTCTGCCGAGTTAGTTCTGGACTTGACTAAGCAGGACTAAGCCCCGAGAGTAGAAAGCCCTTAGCCGAAAGGCTAGGGGTTTTTTATTTTTGGACACGCCAGAATAATCTTGACTAAATGCCGATAAGTGATCTAGGATTTTAGTAGTTAGGTAATCGCCTAATCAAAATAAAGAAAGTAGAAAAATGAAACTACAAGTCACCAAGTCAAGTCCAGTTTGGCAAAAAATTGTTGCCGATAATAAAGAGTGGTTTTCTAAATCAACACTGGAGTTTTTCAAATCAACTATTTTTTGGTCAAGCCTGAAAGAAACTGAACAGGGTCTAAAGTTTGTAACTAGCGAATGGAACTACCAGCAGGACACTAAGGTTTTTACTATCAGGCTAGTCACCGATACAGGCATAGAAACTATTAGTGAATACGGACAATACCCTAGCCTTGTAGAAGCCTTACGAGCCTTATAGAGATCGTGAAACTGAACCCTTGCCGAAGCTCAGGCAGGGGTTTAGTTTTACCTAGACACGCCAAAATAAAATACTTAGATACTTGACGGAATAAAACTTGCGGTGATAGAGTTTTATTAGTTAGGCAAGTTGCCGAACAGAAATGAGAAAAATGGAAAACTTTCTAGACATCAACAAGGTTGCTAAAATTGTTGGACTATCAGCAACTAACGAAGTTTGCCCTAGTTGTGATGAACTTATTACGGCTACTAATCCCCTGATAGATACCGAACGCTATACGGCTAATGACAAGACTGGTTATTGCGAGAGTTGCTATGACCCAACCCCTTACTATCCCAAGATAGATTAGGGGGGGGTTATGTTTATAGAGAAACCAGCTGACGCTGAACAAGCGGAACAGTTCGCATTAGGACTAATCCAAGAACCAAAAGATTACGGAATATTAGTTTTAGTTCCTTGTAGGCACAAAGTATTCTGCCGAACTCACGGAACTTTTTGGATCAGGAAAAGATTTAGAAAATAGAAACACGCAAAAAAATTATTTATTTATTTGACTATTTCTATACGGAGATGCTAAAGTTGGATTAGTTAGGCAAACGACCTAACGGAAAATGGAGATGTAAAATGTTTGAATACGGAGATGATGAAGTATCAGTATCAGTATCTTTCACTTGTGAGAAGTGTGAGTATGAGAACGAGGACAGCGAGCAAACAGTTTCTAGGGGAGATGGTGAAAAAATTGTAATCTGTGATGAGTGTGATGCCGAGAACACTATAACCTTTGAGCCACCTGAACCTGATTATGACGATCACGAATAATTCTAAACACCTGAGCAAGTGTCTAAACTGCTTATTTTTATTTGCTACATACTTGACTATTCCCAGCTGGAACTGGTAAAGTTTTATTAGTTAGGAAAAATCACCTAGCGGAAATGAGAAAAAATGTTTTACTTACAGACAACATCAACCCTAGTAAGACTTTCTAATGGAGAGACTTTTACTCAATGTGAAATCTGCGGTAGATGTTATGAGAACGAACACTGGGACAGAACCAAGATAACCAGGAACGACTGGGCTTGGACTTGCCACCATAGCGACCAGGATACCGGAATACTAGAGTAATCCGGTTGCCGATAATCCCCTGGTAGAGATACCGGGGGTTTATCTTTACCAGGTGCGACCTGGTGCCAGGATCTAAAATAAATAACCAGGGACAGCTAGACACACCAGGATTTAGATACCGACTGACCTGGGAGATTATTATATGCTTAGATTTAGTTAGAGAACTTTCTCTACTTATACGGAAGGTACAAAATGAAAAAGTTTCTTACAAGAATTTCTATTGCTTTACTTCTAGCTATTGCTGGACTTCTTTCAGTGCAGATATCCAGGCTCTATTTAGATCAGTACATTTTATTTGATGACAATGCCAACACCCTTGCTATGTACGCCAGGTGGGAAGTTACCAGCTGGGTATTTGCCGGTTTATCTTTGATTACCCTGGCCTGGTCCATCATTTCTACCAGGAAAGATTAGGTACTAACCCTGGTCTAATGCGGTAGATTATATAAATCTGAGTTATCCCCCTGGTGCGTGTTCGCTCCGGGGGATTACCTTTACCTGGAGTAAGGTAAAATATACTAAGATTGGAGCCCCACATGAACATACCGAGTCAAAAACTAGATACCGCTTACCAGGAATATAAAAAAGGAACTCTTGATCCTAAAGAGCTAACCGTAGAAGAGAACCTGGATCTTCAATATGAGTACTTTTTACATCAGAAAGAGATCATGGATCCCGATGTAACACATTTTGTAAAGCTTCTGATGATAGCCTCCGAGTCTGGAACTGTCACCGAAGAGTAGCATTTAGTGCTACAATCTAAAAATACCGTTTAAAGATGAACGGTTATGGGAGAACCCAACAATAACGACCGAGTACTAACTCACCTCAAAAATCAGGAAAGGTAGGTCGCCAATGAGAAAGTTCGCAACATTACTAGTAGCGGTGGTATTAACCATTGCCGGATGCTCAGCTTCTGCAGCTATAGCATCCAAATATCAAGTAGCGAAACCAACAGAAACATCAACATTTGTTGTAAAGACAAATCCGTTGACTAGCTCGCAGTTGCATTTCATGCAAAAAGCATCTAGCTCGAAAGAGGTTAGAAACTATGCACGAATGTCTCTGCTTGTGAAGTACCTGAAGTCCCGCGTAGGAAGAACATCATATGTCTTCTCAGGCGATACGACCAGGGGATGGGACTGTTCCGGAATGGTTCGCTGGACTTATAGACAGTTCGGTATAACCCTTCCACACTCTGCTAATAAACAAGGTCATCTTGGTAGCCGAGTATCTATCCCTAACGTTGGAGATATCGTTGTATTTGCGTACAATGGTAGCTCCAATTTCTATCATGCCGCTATTTATATTGGTGGCAATAAGATCATTAATGCTAACTATGGATCAGGTACAACTATTGTTGAACCACTGACTAACTACAAAGGAAGTCAGATCCGTTTCGTTCGTGTTCTTAAGCAGAAGAAAATTTAAGGTGGAACGGCTACAAGCTGCTTAGATTCTAAAGAAGGCCTCCAGTGTAATGCTGGGGGCCTTCTCACATTTTTGAACACAGTATAGAATTAGTACATACGAAAGGATGATTGATGGATCCCATATATGCATTAGCTATTGTTGCAACTATTGTTGTAGCCGTAGTGGGTTCGATCACCCTACTCGTATTAGCCGCTGTTAGTCTTGTTCTTAACAGGACGGTAGATAATGCCGGCTTTATATCTGATATCGAGGAGTGACATGGAAACATATATTACCCTAGCTCTACTGGCACTAGCCGTAGGCTTTGTATCTGCTGTACTGTACAATTTTATTTGTCGTAAGCAGGTCAAAAAGACCAAAACTGTAAGTATAGTCATCGAGACACCCAAGTGTGCTTGCGGTGGCAACTGCGCTTGCGGTAACAAGAAGCCGAAAGGCAAGAAGGTACAGCCTCTGCTTGGAGTAGTTGCACCTAAGCTAGAAGACTCATACGGTCCAATAGTTGCAGCACCTAAAAAGAAGAAGGCGGCCAAGTAATGCCAGGATGGTTGATCAGACTTAGAGATATTGTTTGGGTCTCAGTCATATCTGTACTGCTTGCAGTAGTCGCTATCGTGCTTGCGGTAGCAAGTATTGGATCACCAGTACTTCCCGTTGTATTTGGACTAACTTCGATCTCGATGGCCCTGCTTGCTCAGCGGGTATAATAGAGATCTAATCTTACAAAGGAGGCCTTATGGCAAAGAAAGAAACAGATGCGGCTGAAGAAGTCGTAGTTGAAGAAGTAGCAGCAGTGGTTGAAGAGCCAGAGATTGTTGCAGAACTAGTAGTAGAAGATGCGGTTGAGCCTACAGTTGAACCTGTAGTTGAACCTGTAGTTGAACCTGTAGCTGTAGTCGAGGATACTAAGTATGCTGCACCAGTTGCGGTAACTAGAGAAGACATCGAGAACTACTTGCCTACCCCTGCTGGCCCAGCTGTAGTTGGAACAGGCGTAGTAGATGACGTGGTGCTATCCTCTTGCGTATACAAGAATGATGCTAACCGTAGATCACTAACTGTCTATCACGTTCAGCGTAGGCTCATTGAGCTAGAGCTGTTGCAAGATGGCCTAGTTAAAGCCGGTTACTATGGTGATCTTACTAAGCAAGCAGTGGCTGTATTCCAGGCTAATAACAACATTGTTGGCGATGGCCTTATGAATGCAGATACTTTCACTGCACTGTTCGAGGGTGACCCGAACGTTCGTATTGTGCTTGGTTAAGCTATACATTTCAGAGGCGGTCCTGCTAATGCGGGGCCGTTTCTACTATCATGGAGGTAGGAGACTAAATGGCTAAAAGTATCATGGAGCAGATCGCAATGCTTCCCCCTGAAGAACAGGCTAAAGTACTATCCGGTATGGATGCAGACTCACTTATGTGGGACTGGTCAGTCTGGGGTAGACCAGAGCAGCAAGCACCTGAAGGTGACTGGAACATTTGGGCTTATATAGCCGGTCGTGGTGCTGGTAAGACTAGGACAGCAGCCGAGTGGGTTCGTGAAGAAGCTAAGCACACAACTACAGGACAAAGACGCTTTGCTCTAGTTGCTCGTACTGCAGCTGACGTGCGAGATGTAATCGTTGAAGGTGAGTCTGGCATTATGAATGTCACTCCACCTAGCGAGAGACCTTTGTATGAACCCTCTAAGAGAAGACTTACTTGGCCTAATGGTAATACGGCTACCTGCTTTACTGCTGATGAACCTGACTCTTTGCGTGGTCCTCAGTTTACTCATGCCTGGGGTGATGAGATCGCTGCCTGGAGACAGACTCCTGATGCAGCAGGTATGACTGCTTTTGATAACCTTCGTGTTGGTACTCGTCTAGGAGCTCAGCCTAAGATCATAGTAACTACTACACCTAAGCGTGTACCTCTACTCTATAAACTAATTGAAGAGAGCAAGACCGGTCGTGTAGTGATCACTAAAGGATCTACTCTTGACAACTCAGGTAACCTATCCGGTGCTTATCTTGATGCTATTACAGGAGTCTATGCGGGTACTCGTTTAGCTCAGCAAGAAATCTATGGAGAGATGCTTGATGACGTTGAGGGAGCATTGTGGACATCAGAGCTTATCGACTTAGGTAGACAAGCTGGTATGCCTTTAGGTACTCCTCTAAGAATCATTGGAGTTGACCCTAGCGTTGCTGAAAACCCTAGAGATGAATGCGGTATCGTTGTATGCGCTTCTAGTTCTGAAAGAGATCTTTATAAGCGTCAAGCTTGGGTACTTGAGGATGCAAGCGTATTAGGCTCACCTACAGTTTGGGCACAGAAGGTCGTTGAGATGGCTCGCAAGTGGGGCTGCCCTGTTGTCGCTGAGGTGAATCAAGGTGGAGCCTTAGTGAAGAATGCTATTCACACTATTGACCCTAACATTGTAGTCCTTGAGGTTCATAGCAAATACGGTAAGGCTCTTAGAGCTGAGCCAGTTACCCTTGCCTATGAGCAAGGCAGAGTTCACCATGTTGGATTCTTGGCAGACTTAGAGAGTCAAATGTATTCTTGGATTCCAGGTGAGGGCAAGTCCCCTGACAGAGTTGATGCTCTTGTTCATGCTATGACTGCTCTACTTATCAAGCCACCTTCAGGCTTTACAGGGGGCAAGATAACTGCTAAGTCTATGGGCAGCCGAAAGATAGATGTAGGCAGCAAGAGTAGCCGATCAATCTTTAGGCTTAGATAAACTAAACCCCCTAGCCTAGTAAGGCTAAGGGGCTTAGTGTCTAAGGATAAATGAAAGTAAAACCTTAGACTTTTGGGGGAGAGATTAGTCCCCCTGCCTATTAGAGCAAGGGGACTAACCTAACGCTTACTTGTCTAGTATTGGAGCTAAGGCAAACACTAGGCTAAACATTCCACCGAATAGCAAGCCGTTGCTAATTATTTCATTCATAGTTGATGACTGTCCTGCTCCATAGGCTACTAGCAACCCATAGCCTAAGACATAGGCACCTGCTATGGCAGGGGTGATAACTATCCCTGCTAGTAATCTTCTTACTACTACAACTGAGGTTCTAACTTCTCTGCTCATTTTTTAGTCCTTATCATTTATTTAGTTAGGCACTTTACCTAACTAAGTCCAGACTAATCTAATGCGGTGAGCCTGTCAAGTGTGTTTCATAACATTTAGATAACAACCTAAATTCTAGTTTTAGCAACTAAGGCAAGGCAGGGGGTAGGGCTTAGGCAAGGCTAGGACAGGGGGCAAGGCAAAGCAAGGCAAGGCAAGGCAAGGCAAGGCTAGGCAAGGCAAAAAAATAACCCCCCTATTGCTAGGGGGGCTATCTTTATTTAGTTATCTATTTTCGCTATTTACTAGCAAGGCAAACCCTAGAGCCATAAGAGCATTACCGCCTAGCATAGCAACTAAAATTTGGTGAGCAACAGGGGCAAGAGGTAGCATTGCTACAACTACAATGGAGAGAACTAGGGTTAGAGCAACAATTAGTAGAGCCTTCATTTTTTGGAGCCTTTCATTTTTGGATAGTTAGGCAACTTACCTAACTACTTACTAACTTAGTCTTATGCGGTTAGTATGTCAAGTTTATTTGATAACTTTTTGGTAAAGCTTTTTGATCAAAACTGCCGAACCTAATGCCGAATTAGACAGGCTCAGGCTCAGGCTCAGGCTTAGGCTTAGACAGGGCTAGGGCTCAGGCTCACAGGCTAGACAGGGCTAGGGCTTATGCGGTTAGGGCTTATGCGGATAGGCACAGGCTCACAGGCTCACAGGCTCACAGGCTCACAGGCTCACAGGCTCACAGGCTCACAGGCTCACAGGGACAGGGACAGGCACAGGCACAGGCTCACAGGCTCACAGGCTCACAGGCTCACAGGGACAGGGACAGGCTTACAGGCAGACAGGCTTAGGCTCACAGGCACAGGGCAAAACTAAACCCCCCTATTGCTAGGGGGGCTTAGTCAGGGTTAGGCTTGTTGCCTAATCACAGGCACAAGGCACAGCGCCAGAACAGCAATCGAAGCAGGCAGGAACACCCTGCTCCAAGTGTCTGTCACAGAACGCTTCAGCAGACACTTTAGAACGCTCACAGGCAGACAATCCACACTTGAACTGAGAGTTGGCAGGGGTTAGGTTGCCTGAGTGGTGAGCGAAACACAAGCCAGAGATGAACCTGTTGTCTAGGCAGTTAGCAACTGAGCAGGTGATAGGTGAAACTGAGTTCTTAGACTTAGTAGAGAACATTTTGGAGCCTTTCATTTTTTTGGACATTAGGCAATTACCTAACTAATAAAAGAGTATCAGTTTTTAGGTAGATAGCAAATTAGAACCCCCTAATTTAGATAACAACTTGATAACGAAAAAAGATCTTTTTTTCGAACAGATGTTCGAAGCTGGAAACAATTTTGGACAAGACGAAATATACCTACTGCCAGATCGCAGGCCAAAGTCAAAAAAAGTAAAGGTATCATTTTTAAATAAAGTACGTAAACTTAGGACGAAAAGATGATACACTAGATCCATGACTAGACGTTTAGCAAGAGATCTCCCTCTCCCTCAATCCGAAGTCGACCTCCTCAATAAACTGGACCGACGTCGACTACTTTCCAGAGTGCACCAGCTCTATCACGCTGGATGGACTCTCTCATCCATTGGGAATGCCTTCACGCCTCCAAAAGGTCGATCGACTGTCAAGGCTTGGGTAGACCAGAACGACACGTTCAACCAGATCGACGTCCCCATTCCAAATCCCGATCACAAGACCCCTAAAAACGGCTACCAACGTCTAACTCCCGTTTCTCCCGGAGTTCCTGCGATCACAGCTGAGCAACTCAAGAACCTAGCTCCCGTTGCCCAACAGTATCGATCCCGTACTCCAAGCGGCTCTAAACCTGCAATCGCAAACGCCCTTATGAATCAGATCATCCGTGATCTACGTTCCATCGACGTCTCTATTGCCGATATTGCTCGTGCAGCCGGAGTTACTCACCGTGCAATTTCAAAACGTATCTCTAAGCTAGGATTGTAATATGCAAATACTTCACGACGTTTTCCCTGCTCACGTTGCCCTTGCCGCTCCGAACGTTTTTACCGACGTTCACCAACTCATATCCCACCCAAACAACCTCGGAACCTACTACATTCAAACTGCCCGAGTTATTGTTACCGACACCAACATCACCATTGCAGCCGATGCTCCTGAAGGACCGCAAATAGTTTTCAACGAACGTTATACGTTCTTTGAGAAGGCAGCAACTCCAGAAACAGACTCATACGTAATCACCGAATCTGGAAAAATGCTTGCCTACAAGAAAGACGTTAACTGCGGTTGCGGATCACGTCTACGTTCTTGGAATCCATATAAAACCCTAACCTCGAATCGAGATCCAATTGCTTAATGACCCATACCTAACGTTCATCATTCTTGCCCTTGCCACTTTTAGATTTACTCGGCTAGTTACTACCGACGTCATTTTTGACGCTCCTAGACAGTGGATTTGGAAAAAATTTCCGCCTTCCACAAGGCTAGGCTACCTCTTTACCTGCGACTGGTGTACAAGCGTCTGGGTTGCATCACTAATCACAATTTCATATACAATAGTACCAACGATAACTTTAATCGGAGCATTACCTTTTGCCCTGTCTGCAGTTGTCGGAATCTTGGCCGCACGTGCTTAACCATAGCAACGTTCCGCTCTTAATGACAGGAGAAAATTTTGGGCATCTTTAGCCGTAACCAGGATGATAAAAATCCTAAACAGTCACGTCCAGGCATTCGAGCAACCTCTGCCAACCAGCGTGCAACTACCAACCCAACTGGTCTCCCGTCTAACTCAGTTTTTCTAAACCCTAACTATGCCCCTGTTCAGTCAGCTCCATACTCTTCTATACGTCCACTTACTGCAGCTGCAGTTCAGGTCCCACTTAATGACCGTGGAGAAGCAGAACGCTTCCGTAGTCGCAGAACTTCAACATCTTCTAGCTGGCAGTCAGACGCTTGGGAGTACTATGATGCAATTGGCGAGATCAAATACGCTTTCAACCTAGTTTCTAGCGTTGTTTCTCGTATCCGTCTTTATGCAGCTGTTATTCAAGACCCTGCTGAAGCTCCAGTTCCTGTACGTTTAGCAGACAATCTTTCAGCAGACCTAGCTTCCGCTGCAGAACGTGCCCTTGCACGTTTAGACTCAGCATACGGAGGCCAGGCCGGTCTTCTTCGTGATTGTGCTTTGAATCTTGCAGTTACCGGAGAATGCTATTTGGTCCAGTCTCCTGCCCGTGTTGGCTCAAACGTTCCAGAGTCCTGGGATATCCGATCTGTAGACGAGCTCAGCGTTGACGGAAAAGGCAATTATTTGATTGCTGGACGTAGAGATTACAATCAAGGTAACTCTCCAATGTCTTCTACCAACAAAAATATTATCAAACTTGCTCCAAACGCGTTCGTTGGACGTATTTGGAGGGCTCACCCACGTTTTTCTGACGAAGCTGATTCCAGTTTAAAGGGAATGCTTGATCTATGTGCCGAATTGCTACTTCTAAACCGCACATTCCGTGCAACGGCGCGTTCCCGTCTGAACGCTGGTGCGCTCTATCTACCGGATGGCCTATCTGTAGCCTCTACACCTGACCCAAACTACCCTTACGAGGACGCTGACGGTCTTTATTCTGATCCAACCCCCGAAGAATTGCAAGATGAGTTCGAGGATCAGCTAATTGACGCGATGACAACCCCGATTCGCGATGAAGATTCAGCCAGCGCGGTAGTTCCACTAATTATTCGTGGCCCAGCAGACCTTGGTGACAAGATCAAGCAGTTCAAGTTCGAGCGTAGCTTCGATCCAGCCCTTGCAGAGCGTTCTGACCGCGTTTTGGAGCGTATTTTGCAGGGAATCGACGTCCCTAAGGACATTGTTACCGGTCTAGCCAACGTAAAGTACTCAAATGCGGTACAAATTGACGAAAGTCTTTACAAAGCACACATTGAACCTCTAATGTTGCTTATGGCAGACGCTTTTACTGTTGTTTACCTACGTCCTTACCTTCTAGCCAACGGCTATAACCCTGCAGACGTTGAAAGAGTAGTAATTTGGTACGATCCAAGTGCTGTAGCGACCCGTAATGACCGTGCATTGGATGCTGACTCTGGTTTTGACAAGATGGCAGTGTCTTACGACACATGGAGACGTGCACACGGCTTCACCGACCAAGATGCACCTGGCCCAACGGAGCTCGGACTACGTCTTTTGGTCGAAAAGGGTGTAATTACACCAGAATTGACGGAAGCTTTGCTTTCGGCAGTGGCACCAGAGATGATGGCAAAGGCTAGAGAGGCTCAACAGGCCTCCAGCGTTGCTCCAATGCCTCAGGATGTCTCTCAAATGCTTCAAGGCGTCCAACCGGGCGCAGAAGCCCCTACAGGGGCACCTGAAGCAGCCCCTGCCGCTCCTGAAGCGGCTCAACCAGCAGAAGCGGCCCCACCGATTCAGCTAGCCGAACCAACAACAACCCCTCAACAATAAACTAAGGAGAAAATCCAATGGATTTATCAATTACTCAGGAAGTCCCGGCTACTAAGCAAGATCTTGCTCAGATGCTAGCTGTTCTGCTCTCAGATACAGTAACTTTCAAATTTCTATCACACGGCTACCACTGGAACGTACGTGGAATCAACTTTCCACAGTTCCACGACAAGTTTGCAGAAATCTATGAAGATGCAGACGGTGCAATCGACCCTTTTGCAGAAAACATTCGCAAACTAGGATTTGATGCACCATTCTTGCTAACTGACTACGCATCTCTTACAGGAATTCAAGCAACTCCAGTTTCAGCTGATCCAGTTGACATGTCTGCATCTCTTTACCAAGCAAATGCTTACATTATCAGCGTAATCAGAGCTGCTTTTGATATTGCCAATGCTCTTAACGAGCAGGGTATTGCAAACTTCCTAGCTGAACGCGATGACCAGCACAACAAGTGGGCATGGCAGCTAGGCACAATCATTGGAGCTGATTCAACAGCTCAGGGCGACTTGGGAAAATCTGAGGCTGACCTACCTATAACAGCATCGCAAGATGTGGTAGATCAGCCTGCAACTCCTGTTTACGTTTCCGCTGCAAAGAATGACAATGCTTACCTAACTAAAAAAGTTACCTTTTCAAATGAAACTGAAAAACAACTTTCACGTTGGACCAAAGAGCACAATGCTGGAAAAGATTTAGATGATCTTGTCTCAATCGCGACTTTGCGTGCAGTATATAGACGAGGTGTTCGTGCCTTCACCGCTAGCGGTAAGCCAGACACCGAACTATCTACTTGGGCAGAAGCTAGAGTACAAGCATTCCTATCTCTGGTAGAAAATAAGCGTCCATCAAATGCGCGTTATACGCAGGACAATGATTTGCTACCTACTAGCCACCCTTGCAGCACAGTAGACACTAGTCAAGGCCTGACTGCATCTATTGCTGCCAGTAGAGATCTTGCCATCTCTATTAAATCTGAAATGGACTACAGCAGTCCAGAAGATGCAATTTACTCTCTAGCTGAATATTCAGGTTTAGGGTATGAAGTAGTTCCAGCAATACGCGCTGTCTGGAAGAGAGCAATCAACGAGTTTGAGCCTCCTTTCGATCGTGCAGTAAAGCTAGTTACCGATCTGTATAAAAGCAAAGATGCAGACCTTTTACCAACTAAGTAGTAAGAAAGATTTTTCCGGTGAGTAAGAAAATTAATCTAATTAAGCAGTTTGATGACCAGCTATCAGTCGAGATGCCAGAGGATATCTCTGTATCCGAGCTGATCTTTAACTTCACGCTAGAGCAGAATGCTCGAGTTGAAGAGATTCGTAGAGTCACCGAACAGCAATTAGAAACTGTTGCATTGAGATCACTCACTGCTTCTGCAGCAGAAAATCTTACTACCGACGTACGTTACTTCAACGTTCTTCGTGAGCTTTCGCATTTCCTTAGTTTGGCTACAGAAGGCCCACGTCCTAACGGTCAAGACCGTAACACCGATCTACTACCTGAATACCACCCAAGTTCTACAGCTGAGTTGTCACTTGATCCAATTACGTTTCGTACTCGACGTGGTGCTTGGTACTCAGCAGATCCACGTATTGAAGATGAAGAAGTTCGTTCACTAGTTGCATCTGTTTACGGTGCCCACCCAATGGACGTACAATTTCAACACGCATACACACGTCTACTAGCTCTTCCAGCTGGAAGTCTGCCAATTGACGTACTTGTTAGCCCTCTTACAGCCGGTCTCTTAAGTAAAGTAAAGAGTGCTTACCACTCAGCAATGAATGTTTTCAAAGGTAAGAACTCGAGCTTCTGGCGTTCACTTCGTGCCAAGCGTCAGCTCCGTGACTCTAAGGGTCGATGGATCGAAATGGGTGGCGGTGGAAAAGTAAACGTACGTTTTCCTAAAGGAGACGTTAGAAGCGTTACAGGTAAAGTTGCAGGTTACTCTGAAAATGGTGGCTACATAGACTTTGAAATTACAGATATTCCGGGTTTAAAAAATGGACTTTACAAAATTCCAGCGTCAGCTTTTGAAGCCGTTGCAGCTATTCTACCTGCCGAAGCAGTTAAAGATCTTCCAGTTGGAAAAGCGGTTCCAAATGATAACGACATTGTTGATATTAAAGATCTTGTTGTTGCTGATATGCCAGAAGGCTGGGTAAAGAGTCCGTATACTCCGACTAGTTCAACTTTTACCGGTAATGAACTTCACTCTGACGCAGTCTACGATTCAGCTGATGGCTACACCGCTTCTGTGGTAAATAAGCCTAATAAAGTTACTGAAAGTTTTGTAGAAAAAGCTAAAGAAGCGTATGGCGATAGCCTAGAAATAGTAGGCACCGATGGTACTGAAAACCTAGACATGACTAAGCCAGTTATTACTGTTTGGGGTTCAAAGCGTGCTAAGGGAAATAAAAGCCCTATTGGTTTTGCACAAGACTGGGCTGGCGTACAGAAGATTGCTGGAGATGAAGATGATCGTTTCGGAGATAAAGATAACCAGGATCTAACTCCTGAAGAAAAACCTGCTGTAGAAGCAGTTGTTCCTAGTCAAAACCGAGAAACTCCAGAAGAAGAGCCTAAGCCAGAATCTACTGGCAAAAACGAAAATGATCCAGATGGTTCCATGCCAGAAGGCTGGAACAAAATTGGAGACAACACATACTTATCTAAAGATCGCAGATTCCGCGTAACTTACGGATATGGTCAATCAGACGTTGCTTTGGTGTATGACCAAAGAACTGGAGACGTTTCATTCCAACCAATTATGTCTGACGGTGTGTATACCCTAACCGAACGTGACGGCAATAGTGACTTCACTATGGACACTCAGGTTCCATTCTTTAACTGGGAGCAGGTTGAAGACCAGGTCCATGCTATTAAATATCTAGAAGCTTTAGACCCGCTGTTTAACCCTAACATTGCCAACGTTCCGGACTACCAAAGAGAGATGTATTCTAAGCTAGACCCATCAGAACGTTTCCAGTACGATTACTTCGGCCCAGGTTCTGACATGATCAAGAAAGCTGATGCAATCATTGCACAGTTCCTACAGGACACTTATCCTGGAGACTTTACCACTCCAAAGTTTAATGACAATGGTTTTTGGGCTGGACAGGGTTCAAGATCTGATATTTCTGCCAGAATTGTTGATTCTGGAGATAACCTAAGAAGCGTTCAAATTGTAGATAAACGCATGGGTCCTCTAAAGACACACCCTATCTATCCTGGTGAAGATGAAAATGAGGTTCTTACTCAAGCTCTTAGAGACTGGTTTAAACTTCCAGATAATCTACATAGATTCAGTTTGTACTCGGAGTTTAAAGATTTCGATATTACTAACGGTAGAAGTGCAGAAAAAACTCGAAAAGCTGTTGCAGAAATATACTACGAGATGCATGTTGCATCCGAAGATGAGCCAAACAAGTTTAACGATGACACCTACTATGTATCTAGACTGCACTCAGCTTTAACAAAATATGTAAATTCTAAAGAAGCAAAGAATACAGATTTAGGTCCTTCTCAAAACAGAGTTAATGATGACTTCATTCCTAACGAGGGTCAGGTCCGTCGTCTAGTTGCAATCCTAAACTCTAGATACGTTCAAGATGAGCCAGAGCTTTGGGATAAAGTTAGAGCGATCAGAAAGAATCCTGAAGAGCACACTGTAAAAGAAGTAAATGATCTTGCAGCGTATATTGAAAAGAACTTCCGTGAACTTACCTCACCTGAAAAAGGCATGGCTTCATGGCTTCAAAAATCATTCCTAAATTGGGCTTTAGATAACAAAAACTGGAGTAAACAAGAAGCAGAAGAGATCAGAAAAAAGATCGATGACAACACCCTAACCAGGGCAGAGTACGATCAACTTCACGAAAAAGCTTATAGTCTACCTTTTAAACCACCTCAGGCTCCAGAACCTACTCCAGAAGAAATAGCTGAATTAGAAAAACTTAGAGCAGCCGAGAACACTGTAAACGGTAAGCCTGACTACTGGCTAGCAGATCAGCCTACTGAAAGTCCTAAGTACCTTAGCAGCAACGTTCCTCAAGAAGCTATGGGCCCTAGCGATGGCCAACTTGTTGGTATTGAAAGATTCTTAGAGGATAGAGATATTCCTCAAGATTTAGTCCAAGAGTTTATGGACAACTACAAAGACATGAATGCTCGCGAGATCCGTGAATGGTATTACACATTCAAGGAGCATCCATTCAAAGAGCAGTACAAGCCTAAGAACAAGTACGGGCTAGTTGCTAGAGATTTTGACGGTGCATCTGACAGAATGCTTGCCAGCATCGAACGTATCTTTGACAAGGGATTAGCAAGCGACAGAGAAATTGCTGCAATTGTCAAAGCCGTTCCTAGGATGAACGTATACGAGGTAAGTACTCAAATCATCTCTGAACTTAAAGCTCGTGAAGATGCTCACGACAGTATTCTAATAAAGAAAGCCATTGAAGGCGGAGCGTCTATTAATGACCTAAACCTGATGGATCTTATTGGCAGACCTAATGCCCCTGAAGGCTGGGAAGACTACAAGCCAACCGATGAAGCTCGTAAAGAGATTCTTGCTGAAGAAAAAGATCAAGAAGAAGTAAAGCAATATGTTAATAGACAAGCTCGTAAGAATGCTGCTCGTAGATCTCGCTACGCTCTGACTCGTTTAGCAGCTTTTGTTGCTAATCACAGAGATCTTGTAAATGCCGATGGTAGAAGAATCATCGACGGAGCAGTCGACGACATCAGGGATCTTAAGCGTATGCTTGACCTACGTAGAAAGTACGTAATCAAACCTGCTAAGGTTATGGAACGTCTAGAGACTATTAAGAAGGGTCTAACTGACTCAGATAATGCTCACACCTACGGACGTCTTAAGAATAAAAAGCCTAAGACCGTAGAGACTCTTGAAAAACTTGCAGCTGAAGTCGGCTCTGTTATGGGTAGAGATGGATACCACAATAGTCCATTCGAAAATGATTACGACCCATCTCTAGAAGATGAAGTAGACCACAGCACATCAGCAGAGGTATTTGAGCCAAATCCTGTTGAATCTCCAGAGATCCCAGTTGACACCGATCCAGTTCCTGGAATCATTGACTACTCTAACCACCCAAATAAGCCTAGACCTCCTGCAAGAGTTAAACCTAAGGCTTTCTGGGGCGTTGTTCGCGACTGGATGGCTGGAGCAAAGAACTGGGATGATGTAACTGAAGCTTTGAGAGATAAAGTTCTACACTTTATTGATTTTGAAACTACCGGTATCTTTGACCCTTTACAGCCTCATGTTAAAAACGATCCAATTCAGATTGCTATATATAAAGTTGTAAACGGAGAAATCGTTGATAAGTTTATAAGCTACATGAATCCTGGATCTCCTTTAAGTTCATGGTCTATGGCAAATATAAAGGATGACAAAGGCAATCGAGTAACTCCTGAGTGGATTGCAAGTCTCCCAACCAAGAGTGAAGTTATTGCTAAGGCTTTAGAATTTCTAGGACCAGACGCAGTTTTAGCTGGTCACAACGTTGCTGATTACGATTTAGAAGTCCTAAATAGAACTCTTAAAGAAGCTGGACTAGCAGAATATTCTCCTGCTGGAATGATTGACACGCTTGGACTAGCTGATCACATTTACAATGTATTTAACAAAAAAACTAACCTTGGTGGTCCATATAAGGTAGGAGACTTTGGTATACATGGTTCTACCGCTCTAGAAGCTTTAGGAAGATACGAAGGTATTCCTAGTAATTCATTACATAATGCAGCTAATGATCTAGAACTTAACGTCAAACTTCTAGGGCAGATGCTTAAGAGAGCTAAGTCTGGAACCGATTTGATTAAAGACAATATCTTTGATCTCGATGCTTCAGATAATGACTATGATGCAAAACTTGCTAAGTATATTCCAGGATACGAAGCATTTGTCGAACGTGCTTTAAAATTTATAGCTGATAGAGCTGTTGAAAGAGCTGCTAGAGGAGACGAACCAGATCCTAAGGATCTAGAGCAAGAAGCAAGAAATGCTCTTAACTCTACATCTCCAGAAGGAACTCCTACAAACGATCGTCCTACTTTCTCAAGCTTATTTCCTCCAAAGCCAGACGATGGTGAACAACCTCTTACTGAAAGCAACGTTATTGATGATCCACTAAATAAGATCAGAAAACCAAGCCCTAAGCAGTTGAAGAGCGTTGAAAGACGTCTATTGGATCCTAGAGACATAGTATCTGCGGAACGTAGAGAAGAGATCTGGAAGTTGCTTCCAAATGTCAACTCTAACGAAATCGGTGATCTAGTTAAGGAAATGGACGGTCTAGAACTTGACTACGCCATTGCTAACAACCTAGACGTTGATGGCTTACGAGTCCCTACTGGATATGACCTAGATAAGTTAAATGCTTACCTAGATGAGAAATATCCTGACCGTCACAAAAAGAGTGGCCCTAGTCAACTTCGCGAAGGCGTGAATCAGCAGAGTACTTTGTCTCGGCTCTCATATGCTATGACTAATTTGCAAGATGCTTTAAGCTCTACTAGTAGTCCAGCAGAAAAGCGTGCTATCAACTCTGCTATTAAGAAACTAGAGCAAGCAGCTCAAGATGTTATCGATGCCCCATCTCAAAATAGAGAACGTCCTGAAGATACCAAGAACAAGGCTGAGCTGGCTACAGGTAGACACGATATTGAATTCTTGGATAAAGAGTACACCGATCAGCAGAAAGACGCTATTGAAGCTGGTATTCGTGGATGGTCAGTTGTTATCAAGGCTCTAGCCGGTACAGGTAAAACTACTACCTTGATCGGTCTTGCAAAGGCAATACTTCACTACTTCCCTAAGAAGAGAATTCTTGCTATGGCTTTCAACAAAGCTATTGCAGATGAGAACAGACTTAAGTTCCCTGGAAATACTGAAATTAGAACTATGGACTCTGTATCTTTCAAAGCTCCTGTAAATAGCAAACTTTCTAAGAAGTTTATTGCTATGAAGAAGCAGTCGGATGCAAAAAATAGACCGATCAATGGCTTTTTAGATATAGCTGATTACTTCAAGATTCCAAACGAAGTAGAGCTAGGTAATGGAAAAAGAATTTCTAAGTTCTTAGCAGTAAAAATTACACTTAAGGGTCTAAACAACTGGACTATTAGTGCAGATGACATGATTGAAAGAAAACACTTCGACGATGCAATTGGAGAAAAAATAGGAGGCCCTGAGGCTTATACCCCATTCTTCCTAGAGCTAGCTCAGAAAATATGGAAAGAAAAACTAGAGCCGCACGATGACAGCGTTCGTCAGATTCCTGTAACTTTCAACGATATGATGAAGAACTTTGCTCTTAGCCACCCTAATCTAAAAGAAGTTAACTCTAAGGGAGAAAGCGCCCACGGTCTTGGTGCAATCCCAGACATTATTCTGATTGATGAGGCTCAGGACGTTAACGGAGTATTCTTTAGACTTATGGATGAGCAAGAGACTCTACACAACAATGGCATACAGCTTGTTGTTGTTGGAGATCCTCACCAATCTATCTATCAGTTCCGTGGAGCCGTCAACAGCCTAAATATGTTTAGAAGAATGGTAACCCTACCTCTAACCATGATGTTCCGTGCCGGACAGGATGTTGCTGATTTTGCTAACCAGGTTTTGGAGATTAAGGACGAGGATGACGAACGTCTAGTCGGAAATCCAAATAAGACTTCAAGTCTTGCAACTCCTGGAAGTATGACAGATGCAGACATGATTCTTACCACAACCAACGCTGATGCTCTACTAGAAATTATGACTATGGTTGGTAGAGGTCAACGTGCTGGTGTTATTAGGGAATTTAAAGCTGAAATGAATAGTTTCTTGGCTACAGCTAAGTGGCTATTTTTTGGTGCTAATCCTAAGTATCGCCCATCAAATGCGCATGAGGACTTAGACTCCTACGACAGCTGGAAGCAAATGCTTGAACTTCACCAAGAAGATTCTGATCCAGCAGTAGGAAGATTGCTAGGCATTATGGAGCTGACTCAAGCTCGTCTAGAAGAGCAAGAAAGAGATAACGATGGCAAGGCAGTATTTGCTGAACTAAAGCGGACAGTAGATGGTGCAAGAATCATTGGTATTCAAGGATTCAAAAAGCCTTCGGATGGCAACTGGGGCGACGAAGGAGATCTTGGAAACTTCATTAGCTACAAGATTGAAAATGGGGCTATCCGTCTCTACAATACTGGTGATGCAAAGCCTTGGACACCTGAGCTAAAGAATCCAAATAATGGAACTAAGAATAACTCTGACACTCTATCTTCAATGGGATACACATGGGATACAGGTAAGACTTGGGACTGGACCACTCCTGTTCAAGGAAATGGATCTGAGCAACTAAGCGCTCTTGTAGACGCTCTAAGTGGTGCAGATGTCGACAGCGTAGTTCTAACTGCTCACCGAGCCAAGGGACTAGAAGCTAAACAAGTTAAACTTTCAGGAACATGGTTCAAGCCTAACCCACAAAAAGATGCTGACGCTATCGAGAAGGGCAATATGCCTAGATCTCTTACTACAGAAGCATTGAACCTTATGTACGTTGCTGTAACTAGAACTATGGATGAATTAGATCCTGGAATGTTGGATTGGCTAGATGGTAAGATAGAAGAATTCAAGTCAAAGCGTAAGGATTACCTACGCCAGCTAGAAGCTAGGTCTGATAAGAGCCCTGATCAACCTACTTCACAGAATACTGAAAGCTCAGGACCTGAAATTGTAGAAGTAGACCCTAATACTCTACAAAAGGGTGACACTGTAGTTACTGCTAAGGGAAACAAGAGAATCAAGATGATAAGTCGTCACGATTCCGATGAAGTTAGCGTATTCTTTGAAGCTATTGATGGCGGTGGCGGTGCATCATATGTTAATGGCCAGCAGGCTAAAAAGGTTATCGGAGGCCCGTCTCAAAACCGTGAAGGTGCTACCAACCCTGACAGTAAGTATGACTACACTGCTAACTGGAATACCGAATATCTAGGTGGACCTGAAGGAAATGACTACAAGCACACTTGGAGTTCTCCTGATGGCAAGTATGAAGCTACTATCTCTAATGATGCTATCCAAGTTCGTAAAAACGGAACTACTATTTTCCAAGGGGATAATAGCATAGATGCTAAGTCAGATCCAGAAAACGTCAAAGAGTCTAGCTTAGATATAGTTGCAAAAGCTATTGAATCAGATTCAGATTCAACTCCTAATAAATCTGCATCTGAGCAGCCAGTAATGTCTGAAGAAGAGATTAATGCAGCCTATGACGAAGCTATTCAAGCTGAGTACGATTACCAGATGTCTCTTGAGCCTATCTCTAGAGATCCTCAATATCCTGGCGGAGAACGCGGTCTAAAGGAACTCACAGAGGCAGTTCACGCTGCTGAAAGAATGACAGCCGAGATCGAGACTCCTGTTCTTGACCCTATTCCTAATGGACTAGATCCGGAAGAGTACGTGGCTCAACTCAGATCAGCTTTGCCAAATAAGAGAGTAGAACTTTACACTGACGAAAATGGTGACAAGTTCGTGAAGGTCTCTGAAGTGGCAAATAAATCTGGAATCTTTGGAGCTTCCGAGGCAATTTTTGGTTGGAAAGACCTAGAAGACAACGGTCCTTCTCAAAACCGCGAAAATAGCAAACCTATAAAGAGCAATAAAGATGCTGTAGATCAGGTTATGGCTCAAATTACCGAGGCTATGGATAAGGGAATTATTCCTTGGAAGAAGCCTTGGACTGGCGGTGGATCTTACCTACCTACATCAGGCGCTACTGGTAAGAACTACAAGGGTGGAAACCTAGTTATTCTAGAAGTTCTAAGCCAATTCAGAGGCTACAAAGGTACTCGCTGGTATACAAAGAACGCTATTGCTAAGCTTGGTGGCTACGTAGACGAAAACGATGGCGTGCTTATAACCAAGGTTGTGAAGAGTAAGTACACTGTAAAGCCAGATGAGACCAAAACTATCATTGACCCAAAGACTGGTGACCAGAAGCCGGATGATGGTTCTAGAACCAAGACTAGACTCGACATTGATGTTGTCTATAACGAAGATGTGGTTAAGGGTATTACTATTCCACCACTTCCTAGAAAAGACCCACCTCCTATGCACGAGGTAGAGGATATCATCCTTGCTTCCTACACAGGCGGGCCTAACATCCAATATGCCCCTGGAGACTCAGCTTTCTGGTCACCTCAGACGGACACAGTCAGCTTGCCTCTAAGAGAACAGTTCAATAGCACTGAAGAGCACCTAGATACTTTGTTCCACGAGCTGGTCCACAGTACTGGAGACCCTCAGCGTCTAGATCGTAAAGATCTTCTAGATAACTACGGTAAGCACAAGGATGTCCGTGCTCGTGAAGAACTTATTGCAGAAATTGGAGCAGCTATTTTAGCTTCTATGTTTGGGATCAACACCAGTATTGAAAACGTGGCTGCTTATGTTCAGTCTTGGAAGAGATTCTTGGAAACAGAGCCAAACGCTTTGTTTGAGGCCGCTTCTATGGCAAGCAAGGCAGTTGACTACATCCTAGCTGGCTACTATGAAGATAACCCAGATGAAGAGTATGATCCAACTAATCAGCCTGGAGCTACCTCCATGCCAATTGAGCCAGTAACTGGTGAAGATGGATCTTCTGGAGGTCTTGGAGGCGGTGTCAACTATCGAATCGAAGGTAATAGAATCTTCCTGATGGGTGATACTATGGCTGCTAAAGATCTAATCAAGAGTGTTTCACTAGTACCTAAAGATAAGAAGATCCCATTCTCATTCTTCTGGGATAGAAAAGCAAACAACTGGAGCATTAGTCTAGCTGATCCTGAGGATAGAGTCAATATTCTTAATCAACTTAAAGCACTTCTTGGTGGTTAATTAAGTCTTTATTCAGATACTTTGGTATACTATTTACAGACTTATTAACTATTTCGAGGAGTATTTACATGGAAAATTATTTAAACCCTGATCACTATACTCCTGAAGATGAAGAGTATTGGACTGCTATCTCTTTCCCAAACCCCGATCCAGATTTCCTATATGATAGTGGTGAAGAGGATGTAGCAGAGCCTACTCCTAAAAACACTCCGTCAGAATAACTACGTAGGATATATAAATGGACGAAAATAAAAAGTCTAAGGCCGAGCCTATGCTTACCGTAGAGTCTTATAGAAATGATGAGCACGTTGTTAAAAAAGTGCCATACTCATCTCTTTCAATCGAGCAACTAGTAAACCTAACTTTAGAAGGCTCTAAAGCCGCCAATGAGGAGCTGCAACGTTTAATCGGGGTAGACATCCTTAAGGATGGCGGAGAATAGTGGATTTTGACTACCTAAAACCTATAGTAGCTGACGGCTTCGGAGACGGAGACGGTGAGTATACCTCTGCCGAACGCCGTGCCGAGGTTCTAACTCAGTTCCGTGACAAATTTGGTCGCTGGGTTGAAATGGGTCGCGGTATTAAAGCTAAAGTTCGTTTAGGTAAAAAAAGAGGAAATGATGCAGGTAGAACTGCCCGCGTTATTGGTAAATTTATTGGTGCAACTCCAGATGGTAAATTTGCAAGAGTTTTAGTTGACCCTAGCGATCCTAATTTTGCTGGCAAAGTTCTATACATTAAATACAATAATGCTGAAGAAGTACTTGCAACACTAGACCCTGAATATTTAAAAAAGCGTGGAATTGAGTTAGGGAAAAATACTGAAGGGTATGAAGTTGGAGACGGTGGCATTCAAGATGAAGACACTCTTAAGATAGAAGATCCGACTCCACAAGATCTTAAAGATGCCGAAGCCGATCTTCCAGATCCAGAAAACTACAAGGAAGAAGCTGCTAAGAAAACCGCAACTGCGCTTACTGGTAAAGATCTAGCTGCTGGAAATATTGTTTACGATCAAGGTTCTGATCAGTATGGAAAAATTACCAATGTTAAGACTTTAGCTGACGGCACTAAGCAAATATTTATTCAGTTCCAAAATGGACGTCGTGCAATTATGAACGTCCCCGCTGACCACCCTATTCAAGCATGGATCGGCAAAGATGAAGCTAAGCCTACTCCTGAAGCTGCGCCTGCTCAAAATAGAGAAGGATCTTCAATTGCTGATTTGGGAATTGATCTACAATCAGCAACTATGGACGCTAATGGTGCACGCCTACCTACCCCCGGTGCTTTCACTGGAGTTTTGCAAAAAATTCTTGCTGGTGCAAAGAACTGGAAGCAAGTTGCAGAACGTCTAAAATCTCAGGTAATAACATACTTTGATTTTGAGACTACTGGTATCTCTGATTATGACGGCCAGGGTATCAAAAATGATCCTATTCAACTTGGAGCAGTTCAAGTTAAGAATGGAAAAGTTATAAAGCGTTTTAACGTTTACATCAATCCTGGAAGCAAACTTTCCGAATGGTCTGCAAATAACTTAAAGAGAGATGTTGTAGATGGGGATGGCAATATTGTTAGAGATGAAAACGGAAAGCCTGTAACCACTGCTGTAACTCCAGAATGGCTTCAAGAGCAAATGAGTCCTGAAGAAGCTCTTAAACAGTTCTTAGAGTTTATAGGTCCTAATGCTATTCTTGGTGGACAGAACGTTCCATTTGATCTAGAGATTTTACAGCGTATGGCTGATGATTCAGGTATCAAGTTAAACATTGCCGGAACCGTTGACTCAAAAGATCTTGCCTCACTTCTGCCTAAGTACGATCCAGAAAAAGGCACTGACGGTCCTAAGGCTCCAGATCGCAAGACTGGCGAAGTAAGAGCCAGCTCCAGCCTTGGCCCAGTTGCAAACTTCTTAGGTTTTGAACCTGCTAACTGGCACTCAGCTGATGGAGATGCGGAAGATTCATTCAACCTAGTCTCAAAGATTGTCGATAGAGCTGCTGCTGAAGACAATCAAGATATGCGTCTATTGAATTTTCCGGAAATGCAAAAGCTTTACCAAGAACGTATGGCTGCGTTTAAAAACTCTATATCTGGAAATAATCCAGTTACTGAAGCCCAACTAAATGCTCTCAATGAACTTGCTGGCTCAGAAAATCAAGAGATTGCTGCCGAAGCTAAAAAAGCTGTTAATGAAGCAACTACCAGAGGTAAAGCTGCAGAGGTTCTAGCTCGGCTAAACACCAATAAAGATAGAACTAACAACACTCCTAACCAATTTAGAATCGGTGGTGGAGGCGGTGGCGGTGAGCTAGGTGAGGGCAATGGCGTACCTAACAAAAAAGAATTGGAATTTTTAGCTAAACTTAAAGCTGGAGGGTACTTTTTAAAGAAAAAGTTTACAAAAAAGCCTAAGCAATATATTCCGGTTGGCTACGATCGTATCGATTCTTGGGAGAGATACCCTTCCTGGTATAAAGATATGTACGAGTCTGCTGGGAACTTAGACGATTTTGTAAAACTATTTTGGAAAGCTCTTAGAGAGTCTCGTAAAGGTACACGTCTTAAAGATCCAGAAGGCAGAACCGATATAAATGAAAAAGAATATGCTATTGCAGCTGCTACTTATAAGAATTTACAGGGTATCGGTGAAAAAGTCATACTTCGCTATGGAGAATTTACTATTGAATTTGACAAGCAGTCTGACATAAATGGTCAACTTCTAGATGAACTTAAAGGATACCTAGATACTGCAAGAAAGCTTGGATTTAAACTCCCTGTAAGAATTAAAATTGCTAAGCAAGGAGATCCAGCTTTTACTGAGGGTGAAGTCATTGGTTTTGATAAGGACCACCCCGAGCTTGGATGCTTAACCGGGGAGTCTCACACCGAACCTGATGGTACTATGCACTTGATTCTTTGGGATCAATTGCATAATCTGGATAAAGCTGACAAAAGAAGACTCTTCAAAGGAATAAATGAGCAGGGACAAGAAGAATATTACGGTCAAAATCCTGGAGGATTTGTTCCTGCACTTCAGCACGTATTCTTTCACGAGCTAGGTCACCTCTGGAATAGAGAAAAGCATGGAAAACTGGTTAACTCTCCTCTTTGGGGAGACCTTAAAAAGATGTTCTGGGGTACAGATGCTAAACCATTCAAGAGATTTGCAGTTACCCCAAATGCAGATTTAGATCCAAAAATAAATCCTAATGCATTTGATGAAAGAATGGCTGAATTATTTGCAGCAGCTCTTATTGCATTTCACAATAGAGAGGATAGCATTCTACCTAATATTGGCCAATTCTGGAAAGTTGCAATTGAGCCTTACATCCACGGAGAACCGATCCATTGGACTGCAAACTCTGAAAGAGTAAACCCCCCTAAAAAAGAAGAAAAAGGTAAAGGTAAAAAAACTACTACTCCACGAGGCGGAAAAGCTAGAACTCCAGATGTAAAGAAGCCTGAAGATGTCAAACCTGGAGATATTGTATATGACAAGGATGGAAATCTTCACGGTAAAGTTGTAGTAATACGTCAAGATAGACACGGGAACTGGCACTACTGGGTAGAAGGTAAAGATTATAAACCTGGAGATGTATTTCCAAAAGGTTTAGATGAGTATGTTGTACACAAAAATGGAATAATTTATGTTACTAAAGCAGGAGCTAACTTTGTACCTGGCGACGGTCCAGACTTTATTTATCCTTTGCCAGGAAAACTTGATTCTTCTAACGCAGATGCAGTAAAGGCTGAAGATCTCAAACCTGGAATGGTTTACGAAAGTCCGGATGGCCCAGCTAACGTTGTAAACGTTTTTGAGCATGGCATCGGCGTTCCTGATGTTAAAAAGTCTAGTGACCGAGTTGTTGTTTATGTAGGCAAAGACGGTGAAGTCAAGCACGAAGTTGTTCCAGTTGGAACCTTCAAAAAAGTACTAACTTCTTCTAAGTCAAACGTTCCTGCACCTACACCTGAAAATGAGAATCAGGGTGGAGAGGGTAGTGGCAATGGTAACAACAGAGGCGGAGAAGGTAACGGCGGCGGTAGAGGTGGACGTGGCGGTAATGGCGGCGGTGGTGGTGGAGGTAGACGCAGAAATAACGATTCATTTGATGAAGTTTTTATTATTTTATTGAGGGCCGCGATCCGTAATGCTTTATATAAATCTAGTGGCCGCTGGGAGGATTTTGACCTTGAACTTGAGGATAAAATACGACTTGAAGTTGATGAAATTATTGAAGAAATTCATAATTTAGGCGTACCTGTATCTAAATATCAGAGATTAGCGGAGTATTTAAATGAGAAGATTTTGCCTGGAAACGGTGACCAGTATTCCATAATTGCTCATGCAAAAGACTTCTTAAATGGAGTCAAGACCCCAGCTGAATCTACTACTGAAATATACGGTCCAGAAAGAAAACTTCTTTATGAATCAATCATTGAAGCTGTCCTTAGGATAGCAATAAACCTTGGCAAAAGAATTGATCCTAATCAGGATCCAAAGCAAAGGGCTGATCAAATCGCTCAAGAGGCGTATGAAATTGTACAAGAAATTATAAAGCTAGACATTAAAGATTATAAAGGACTAATTAGGCATCTAAAAGAAAACCTTGGAGCAGTACATGAAGGCATGTATTCAGATAAATTAAAGCAAGTTTTAGATGAAGTAAAAGAATTCTTAGATCCAGGTTACAGGAAAAGACAACTCGATGCTCTTGATCGCATAAAAGAACTTTTAAAAGAAAGAATTGAAGCTGTAGACCCACTAGGTGAAAAAACCGATGTAGTGGGAGGTCTTATAAAAGATATCTTAGCTCCATACCTGGATGTGCATGGTTATGGAAGAAAAGAAGGTATTGATTACGAAGAACTTCTAGACCTTTTAGATAAAAATCTAAAACCTGGTGAAATCAAGCATGTCGAAAAACGTGAAGGAAGTAGCCTAAGAGGAAACTGGGATGAAGTTGTTAAAGCTGTACAAGACATTATTGACGCTAACCTTGGTAAAAAAGAATCTACCGAAACTCCAGAACCAGAAGTAACAAGAGAAGACCCTATCGGCAAGGGAAAGATTGACCCTAAGGGCTATGCAGAAAAAGGCTATGTGCCGATGGTACATCCTAAGCCAGAATTCCCTGCTGAAATCGACGAGAAAAAGCTTATTGAAAAGGGCTTTGAGATCGAAGAGCAAGACAACCGCGACAAGCCTTCTCAAAACCGCGAAGAGGATGGCGAAGAAGGAGAAGAAGGTGCATTACCTTACGAAGATCCTTCAAAATTTGCTGCTGGTAAAAAAGCAGTAGTTATTTGGCACAACAAAGACTTTAGCGCTCCAGGGGCTCGTATAAAGATTACTTTTACAAGAAAAGCTGATGGATCTCTAGATCAAAAATACACAGAAATTCAGTGGCGAAACTGGGACGGCACCATCGATGGAGATGGTTACGGTCCTGCAGAATTATTAGATTTTGAATTAGAACGTAGCGAGGAAGAAACTTTTAGAAAAGCATTTGAGTTCGCTACAAAAGCTCTTGCAAGAAGAAATGAAGAATATAACAACGGTGAACTTCCAGGCACATTCCCGCACTTCTTTAGAAAAGTTGGAGATGACTACATTTGGAGAGCTCTAAAAGATCCTAAGACTGGAAAATGGAAAGCAGCTAAAACTGAAAAAATAGATCGGCTGAAAAAACCTCCATTTGGAGCTGTCATATCTAACAAGGATGGTAAGTGGACCGCCACCATTCTAGATCCAAAGGGTAACGTAGTTGCAACTTTTGAAGTTGATGGCGATGAGAATGACAAGTCAGCTCTAGAGAATCTTATAAATCAATCTTACGTTGAACTTGCTAAGAGATATAGAAACATAAATGCTCCAGCTGCCGCACCTACTCCTGCCAACGAGCCAGAAAAAATTGATGACAGTTTTGTAGATCTACAAGATGTTGCAGCTGACTGGGAAAAAGATAAGTATGGTCAAATTGCTCTTGGTTGGAATATGGCTAGGCCTCGCAATGGTAGCGGAAATATGGCAGTTCCAAAGAAAGGTGCTGAATTCTGGGGAGAGATTAGATACTGGGGAAGTACTGACTACCCTAGAGATCACATCTCTGTAAAATTCCAAGACAAAGACGGTTATTGGAGAGGGGCAGATCTTTATGGGTACTATAAAGATCCTGAACTTATAGCAAAAGCTAAGCAGTGGTTAGCTCAGCAATATCAGATTTGGAAAGATCCTGCACGTAGAGATGCTACTGAAGGTGTTACAGCTGATGGCCATAAGCCAAAGCGTGGAGATACTATATATCTAATTAATCGCGGAAAAATAGAAAAAGTAACTCTAGATGTTGGTCTAGAGGGTGATATGGATCCTGAGTTTAAAGATCTAGTTGGAAAATACTTTGTTAAGCAAACTAACTGGGGCGAATATGAAATTATGCTAGGGTCATCTGAAAGAAGTGCAGCGCACATTGGGGATATGATAGATGCTTATAAAGATGAAAATCTAGCTAAAGAAGAACTTCAAAGAAGACTTGATAATGAAAAAGAACTAGAAAATAAGTATGGTTTTAAATTCTTTAAATTAAATGATGAGGATGAAAAAGAACAGCCTGTTGAAGAAGAAACCACTCCTACAACCGAATCAAAAGAAATAACTGGCGAGCATAACTTCCCTCTACCGGATGATGTTCAAATGTTCCCCGCAGGTGCGGGAGAACCTTACGCTAAATATGTAATAAATGGAGAAGGATTCCAGCACGAAGCAGACTATCCCGACGTTCGTGCAAAAGATGGACTTCGCTATGGAGCAGAGATCTATTACGAAGAAGCGATCGAGCCTAATAGCTACAACAAAAAGGGAAGAGTTGCTGGTTGGAGAATAAGCTTATTAAATAACAAATGGCGAGAAGATATGTCTAGACGTAGACTTATTGACTATAGAAATGCCGAGGTTCCAGGAGATATTAATGATCCGGAAGTTTGGAAAAAAGCTGTAGAAGAAGCCAGAAAAATGGTGGCTAATGCAATAGCTGAAAATGGTGGAAATAACAACCCTTACACATCCGAATACATTCCTTTAGAATCTTTAGATCAAATTCAATCTGGCGACTACCTAATGTATGGTGGGCACTTCCCTCCAACTACTAGATGGAAGGGAACTAAAAGCGAAGAAACTAGTCCTAACTTCTATGCACAAGTTGTATCCGTTAAGACCGATGAAAACGGAAATAGAGTTTTTGAAATTAAAGAACCTAACCGTGCACAGGGCGGGTATTACGATAATGTCTTTGTTAATGATGAAGAGTTTTTGGCTAAGTTTGGTGGAATAACCGGCCTAGCTCGCTACTCTGACGAGAACCAGAACGTTAAGCCTGCTACTGAACCTGTAGCCGAAACTAAGGTAGAAGAAGAACCTAAGGAACTTACCGAGGAAGAACGTCAGGCTAATATAGATGCTTGGACTGAAGTTGGCCAGCTTTACAGAAAGTATCTAGCCGCTAAACGAGGCAAGAACATGAAACGCGAAGCTAAGCGTTTGAAGCAAGAGCTTAGCCCGTATCCTGTTGTAATGTTGCATGAAAAACTTAGCGATTATAAGGATATTTTAAACAACACTAGAAGTTCTTCAACAGATGAAAATGAGAAAAAAGCTATTGCTAAGAGAATAGCTGAACTTGTCGATGCAATGAAGCAGCTCAATGTACTAACTAATAAGGGTATGAAGGAAGGTGCCGGCAAACCAACCGATCCTCTAGACTTCAACTTTGACAACCTCTTTAGGGATATAGAAGTAGAAGATGGCATCTCTGAGTCTGACGTTGAAGAAGTTGTAAATGAGCCTGAAGTTGTAGAAGAGCCAGCAGCTGAGCCTACAGAAGAGCCTAAGAAAAATGTTATTGAGACCGCTGGCGGAGTTCTAGACTTTGATGCTCTATCTCCAATGCAATTAGGTAAAATTAAAGCCCACCTAGACAAAAAAGTTCGCTGGAATGGCGAAGTAATGACCTACCGTGAACTTTACAGCAGATTTGCTATTGGTAGGCGCAAGAGTCAAAATCTTAAAGACGTCGACTTTGTCAAAGGTCAATCAGAAAATATCTGGGGGCCTATTAAGTACTTCCTTTACGTAGATGAAAAAGGCGGCATGATTGACGTCCCTAAAATGATCTACGATGCTTTCAAGCCAACCAGCACTGATCCAAAAATGGATGAAGACGCTACTGCTCCAGTTCAAGAAGCTAAGATGGCTGAAGTACAGAGAAAGTGGGATGAGAAAGCTAAGGCAGAGGCAGAAACTGCTAAATCTGCTGAAGAAAAGCCAGAAGAGCCCGTTGAAGAGAAGCCGGAAAAACCTGTCGCGACTCCTGTAACTTCAGTAGAAACTCCTAAAGATCTTGGCCCAACTCAAATAACCAAGGAAACAGCTAAGCAATATCTAGCAGAAAAAGTAGACGTTGGGTGGACTATCTATGGTCCAGATGGTTATGCTCTTGGAGTTGTAGTTAAGAAAGATACTCTAGGTAGAGTTGTTCAGCTAACCGTAAGAGGTCCTAACGGGAAAGAAACTACATATAACTTCAATATGCTTACTAAGCTCAATGCTTTTAGCCCTAAAGACAAAAAAGATATTGAAAAAGCTATTAAGGCTAAACCGGTTGAGCCTAAGCCAGAAGTTGTAAAAGAGCCTACCTCGGAAGAGACTCCAGACAAGATCTCTCGTGAAGACGGTTACAGACTGTTCAATGCTATTAAAAAAGTCTATGATTTCATCCACAGAAGTAAAAGAACTGAAGATCCTGATGCTGCTAAAAAAGATGCAAACGATAAGGTTAATCAGCTAGCAAAGATTTTAAACCCTGAAGATATAGATGACTTTATTCGTTATGTAGATCTAGAAATAGCTTTTAAAAAGATAATGTCTAGTACAGATTATTTAGATAATTTTGAAAAATATATAGATAATTACTCTTCAGGTAATGGTGCCGAGGTTAACCCTATACACAGGGGTGCCGACGGTAAAATAATCAACAAGGGAGATGATCTAGTTGTTGTTGATAGTGATGGAAATCTTAAAAAGATAACGCTACAAGTATTTAAAAAGCCTAATCCTACAGCTTTTAGGGATAAAACAGACTTTATTGAGTGGGGATATCAACTCAGGCTTGATGGAAATAAAAATCCTGAAATTGTAAACATCAACGACTCTAAAGAGTCATATTCCTTAGATAATGTATTCCACACTCAAAATGAGTATGAGATCAGAAATATTATTTCTAATAGAAGTAAAGCTTTACCTAAAACTTCGGTAGCTCCTGAAGCTATAGAAAATGCTTCTTACAATGGAAATCTAGAGAATGATCTAAGTGCCTTTAAAAACAATCTTGAAAATGCAATTGAAAACTTTAGAAACCAGCCTGGTGCAGACAAGAACGTCTACAAAGCTGCAGCTAAAGAACTTTACAATGAGCTTAAGAAGCTAAACTCACTTTACGAAGATTCCGCTACAAGTGGCAATGACCTAGAGCAAATCCGTAACGTTTATGACGACAAGATCCGTGATCTAGGTGACGTTCAATCAGCTAAAGAAAAGTCTAACCCTAACCAAAACCGTGAGGGTGCTGAAAGAAATATCACTACAGCTACTCAAAAGACAAATATTTCAGCTGTAGAAGATGCTGTAAGAAATGGCGAAATAGACGATCTGAGCGCAAGCGACTCTATATCCGATCTGTTTAGCTCAACGTCTGAGTTTTCTCAATCTATCCTGCTTAAGCAAGTTGCAGCTGCAAGACTTCTTAGGTATATGCCAGATGCTAGATTTGATGATTTGCTTAAAGCTGCTATGAGCGGTGGATATTCTCCACTATTTAATGCATCTAGCCGCATGGATGTGCATTACATGAACTACAACGGTATAGCAAAAGAGGCCTTTTTTTCTCGTCTTTCAGGCCCTGCATCTTCATCAATATACAACGCTTTTAATGCAGATCTATCCGATATAAAAGAAGATACAGAACTTTTAGTCACTAATGTTAATGAAGTTAAGAGTCTGTCAACTATATCTATATTGACTGTAAATAAAGAACTTATGAATTCTGTTCTAGAAAAAATGGGCAATACAGATTCAAACAGTATTATAAAGTTTATAAATGATCAATTGTTTTTAAGAGTACATTCAAGTTTTAATCAGGAAGATGTAAATGATCTGAAGAAAATAATGATTTCTAATTTAATTCACTCATGGGCACTGTCTTCTAATGATAAAAACATAAAATCTCATGCTATGCAAAAAGTAGCTAAAGATATATTTGCTATGGACCCTAAAGCCACATCCGAGTGGAGCTTTGTTAGAGGCATGAATCAATACAATGTAGATATCTATAGGGAGCAGGGAACCGTTCCTAATGAAGTAAAAGATTTAATAGATTTAAATAACCACTATGAAGATCAGGTTGATCAAGAAGTTAAAGATCACAGACTTATTTATACACAGTTCTTACATGCAATGTATAACGCTACTCAAGATCTGCTGAAGGATCAGGGTATTGATGGGTTTATTGTGTATAGGGGATCTGACTCTACAGAACTAAATGAAATTTATAATAATTTAGGGTCTACTGGAGTATTTTCAGGCACTGTACAGCAGAGGCCACTATCTTCATGGTCAACTAATAGATATAAAGCAGAGAGTTTTGCAATGAACTCGCCAGGTAAAAATGCAGTAGTTATGGCTACAATAGTTCCGGCCGATAAAGTTATATCATTTTCTGGATCTGGGTTTGGATCTATGGATGAACGTGAAGTTGTTGTTTTAGGCGGGGACATAAAAGAAGCTTTGTTCTCATATCACTCATATCCTGGAAATAGAGATAATAGCGATCTAGAAGCGGCAATTAAAGAAGAAGCCGAAAGAAATCAAATTGTATCTAACGATCCAGTAAGCGGACAGACAGTAATTCAAGAACAAAGCAAGCCTTCTCAAAATAGAGAACGTGCTGAAAAACCTATAAACATCGATAACAGCGATGAAAATGCAGATTGGATTAAACAGAGCAGCTGGGATCTTTCTACCAACGTTGACGATTTCTTGAGAATGTTCACTAGTAGAGACCAGCTCTCAGACTTTATGACTAAGCCTACTGCTCAAGGTATGCCTGAAGAAATGCTACGCAATCTATGGCCAGCTGCTGACAAGCACTTTGAAAAAATAGAGTCTGCTCCTAAGGAAGAAGAGTCTAAGTACCTTCCAGAGCCTTTTGATCCTAGAGATAAAAAAGCAGATTTAGATGAGTATTACAACTATGACTATACCAAGATGCCTGATGGCACTCCTTTTAATAGTGATCAGCAGCAGCAGATGGATGCAATAGCTAAAAGATTAGAAAACATTCTTAAAAATAATGATGAAGATGCTAACTCTTTTGCTGTAAAGAATTTAAAAAACTTTAGAAGAACTTTATATCAGCAAATAATTGCTAAGCCTACCAAAGGCTCTTCTACTACAAGAGATAGCATTCTTAAACAGGTAGAGTTTAGCGATAAGCCAGCTGTAAAGTATTTTGATGAAGCTCGTGGACTAACTTACACAAGATATGTGGATAAGTTTACCGATAAATATGGTAGAAAATACTACATAGTTACTAACATAGACGAAAGCTCTGGACGTCAGACTGTAGTAGCCTACGACCAAAAAAACTTTGAAGGTATGCCTCTACCTGAAGATTATGTAAGAAAAGATCAACCTGTGTCTGGAATTAATGATGTCGGAGGACTCGATTCCTACATATTTAGAGACCCATCTGTGTCTGAAATCCAAAGTGTAATGGTTACCGATAGATACCAAAGAAGAGGCATAGCAACAGCATTGGTTGCTGTTCTAGAAAAGAGATTAGGACTTCCAGTAATTCACTCAGATAATCTTTCTAGCATGGGATTTGCTTTCTCTAACAGCATTGACCCTGGTAAGCCTGATCTGCACAATAACGAGAAGTCTATAAAACTACAGGAAGACAATGCACCATCTCAAAACCGTGAAGGATTTTTCAAGAGAAACAAAGCCAAGAAAGAACCTTTTGATCCTACAGATCCCACTATTGATTTAGAGAAGTATTACAACTACGATTATACTCAAATGCCTGATGGTACCCCATTCAATGTTTATCAACAGCAACAAATGGATATTCTTAAAGATGCGATTGACAATGAACCTGATGATTTTGAAAGAAAACTGCGTATTGCTGAAAGAAGACGTATCTATCAGGGATACACCGCTAAACCAAACTTAAAGTCTGGCACTAATCTTGAAAGTATTAAAGATCAGGTGGGACTTCTAGATGACAATACTTCTAGAATGAACTACAGCGGTGCCGGTAAACCTTATGCAGATCTACCACCAGAGTACAAGCAGAGTACTCAGTATATTGATGAGTTTACTGACAAGTACGGCAGACAGTACTGGGTAGTTACCAAGGTAGTAAACGGCCTCGGCATGTCAAACGTAAAGCTTTACGATAAGAGTAAAAACTCCCTACAAGATCTTCAAGATAATTCAGAAGATAGAACTCCTGTGTCTTCATTAGATGTCTTTAATAACAAAATTAGCATGGTCTACACTTCAGATAGATATGTAAGAAGAGGTCTAGCTACTGCAGCTCTTCACTTAGCAAGAGAGCGTTCTGGAAAAGAAGTCCAGCACTCAGAAATGTTAACCTCTTTTGGTAGAGCATTCTCTCTTTCAGTTGACCCTAACCCTGATCTTCATAGAAATGATGAATCAAAGGTTACTCTATCTAATAATCAACCTTCTCAAAACCGTGAGAACCAGTATCCGCCTGAGCCTTTTGATCCTAATGATCGTACTCTTGATCTAGATACTATCTATAATTATGATTACACTCAGCTGCCCGACGGCACTCCATTTAATGCAAAACAGCAAAAAATCATGGACTGGGAAAATAAAAATGTAGAAGATGCCATAGCTTCGGGAGATGACTCAAAAATACGTGCAGCTAAAATTTCTAGGAGATTTGAGTACACTAAATTCACAACTGTAGCTAACCCAGATTCTAAAACAAATATGGAAACCATCGCTGATCAAGTTACTCTAGGTAAATCTAAACCTAAAAAGTTTACTGGGTTTGTCCGTTACACAGATAAATTTATTGATAAGTACGGTAGAAAATATATGATCCTTACTGACATAAACACTGACAGCAGTAGCGATAAAAGTGTACTGGTAACCGTACATGATCTTGAAGGTAGATTCTTAGCACCCAACTTTACACCTGAGGGTATGGAAAATGTAGATACATTTGGTGGAAAATTTCTTCATATAGCTTCATTAAGAGTAGATGATGATGACAAAAAAGATCCTAATGCTGCTGCTAAAATTGGTTTAGTACTTACCAATGATGAATATAGACGCCGCGGTCTTGCAACAGCAATGTTGTATGTAGCTCGTAAGCACTACAGTAAACCTGTTAACCACTCAAGCACTCTTACCATGTACGGTAAAGCTTTTTCTAACTCGGTGGATGCTGGAAAACCAGACGTACACGATTCTTTAGAATCTAAGCAACTACAGATTGATCTTCTTAAGGAGAAGGGTCTTCCTGTAGAAGAGCCTAAGCTTGATGGCGATGAAATTGACTATGGACCTAATCAAAATAGAGAAAATGTTGAAGAGCCTACTATTCTTAATAAATATCTTGAAGTAATTCCTCTAAATAACTCCTATAGAGACAAGAATGACCCAGACCTAGACCTTACTGAATGGACTGGCAAAGGTGTAAAAATATATGGAATAGGTAATGGCGGTAATCCACTGGGTTATGTTAGAACTGAAAAGCTTGCCACAATGAAAGGCAATCTTGCAGATATGGAGAGCAGTACATCTTCTATAGCCCATGACCTCGAAGACGGAACTGGCTACTTAGAGCCGGTACTAGTTTGGTACAACCCTCTTACTGGAAGAGCTTTTATTGCAGAAGGAAATCATAGGGTTGAAGCTGCACGTATAGCTGGAAGAGAGTATGTGCCTGTTGTAGTTGGCGTTAGCACTGTGGACTTTAAAAATCCAACTACAATGGAAAGATCCGGAGGAGTCGGAGATGTAGTTCTAAATAAGGATGGAAGTCTAGAAAACTTCAAGAATGTTAAGGATGGATCACTTATAAATCCATACCACCTATTTAATGACGAAGATCTTTTATACCCTAGAATCAATTTGGATCCAAAGGATGTACCTGGATTTACAGACGTACTTAAAATACAGTCTGATCTTTTAAATGAGCTTATGGCTGAGAATGAAGAGACTGGACTTAATGAGATTGCTACGTGGTACGATCCGGATGCTTTTGATATAGATAGCTCAATTGGACATATGGGCGGAGCCTCTGAGCAATTAAAAGAGATTGCCGCTAAAAATATAGGTAATAATATGTTATCCTCTCCCAAAGATATTTTGGGAGCATTGGATCATGCCATATCTATCAGTCAGGTAGTCAGATCTAGGTTGAGTTATCTAGATAGTCAAAAGATGGCTCTAAAAGCTTTAGATAGTAAATCGGATAATTTAAATGGAAATTCTATTATATTATTTATTGATGACTCTGAGCACTCTCCATATGAAGGATTACATATAGAAACTCTAAGAGAAGTACTAGATTTCATGGATCCTTACGATGAAGAACTGTACGGAAACCCTTACGATGAAAAAACTATTGACTATAAAACTCTTTTTGACGATTACTATGCAAATGAAAATAAAAAACCAATTTTCTTTGACAATCCGGAAGACATAGAGGCATTTAAAGAAAAAGCCGCTTCAATACTTGTTGCGCAGTGGGCAGAGACATCTAATGGTAGTGATATGCTATCTCACGCTTTACAGATTGCTGCTGCTGAGACATTTAAAATGCCTGCTGGTTCGTGGGCCCCATGGAAAGTTCAAAGTAAAAACGCCCAGTATACAAAAGATATTTTAGAAAATGCAGAATACTACTATGGAATCCACAGTTCTGTTCTTAAAGATTTCTTAAAAACTATGTACGATCTTACCCAGGATCGATTTAAAAACTATGGAATAAAATACTTAACTCTTTACAGAGGTACTGGAGTAGACGAAGAAGCTTTTAAAATAGATACCGGTATTGAGTATAATGGCATAGGAGATGCTGAAATATTGCAAAGACCTATGTCAGCTTGGGCCTGGCTTCACGGTGATGCTTTCAACTTTGCTACTAGTAGGTTGCAAGAAAGAGCCGGAATGTTTATGGGAACTATTATTCCTGTTGAGCAGGTACTTTCTATTCCCGGCACAGGTTTTGGTTGCTTTGAAGAAGCTGAAGTAGTTCTACTGGCAGGAAAAAATAGACTAGTAAGGGCTGCTACTAGTGATGATTCTCATAAAGTACTTGATCAAAAAACTTTTATCGCTGAGAACGCAGATAAAGTAATCTCCTATTTAGTGGACCAGCTTCCTAAAGATAAAAACGCTTTTGATAATCTTATTGAATTTAACAGGAGTACTCCTAATGTCACTGGCCCATCACAAAATAGAGAGATTCCGTCTATCAACGTTGATGATAGTGTAGAAAACTCTGACTGGGTTATCTCCGAGTTTGCAAAAAAGAAAAAACTAGATGCTAAAGAAAATGAACTTCCTGAAGGATCTGGTCAAACTAATCCAGTCGAGGAACCTATTTCCTTAAACGAGCTACACAGAACATTTATTACAGCACTTTTATCTGGTGCCGGAGATCAGAGAACTAGACCTCTTCCTGATGCAAAGCCAGAGTGGTTAGCAGCAGATGTAGAAACTGATAACTTAACGATGGCTGAAAAAAATGCTATTTACACGTGGTACATGGGTGTTGTTAAGGGAGATGGAGCTAGTAGTGACAATCTATCTATTAATGCTCAGGTCTATCTTACTAAGCATATAATTCCTTTAATTAATAGGCATGATGAGGAGCATATGTTGCTTCCTCATCACGATATCTATATAAATAAAGATAATAATGTGACTATTAAAGTTGTTAGATTTATAACTAATCCAACTAAGAAAAATGGTAAAACAAATGTAAATACCGAATACAGAGCTGCTACAGCTGCTGGAGTGGCTAAATTTGCAAATAAACTTTCGGATGTATTATCTAGAGTTAAATTTAAGTTCCCTGTAAAAGAGCTTCAAGTTATTGTTACTCATCCTAATATAGAGGATTTTTTCAAGCCATTTACTAGAGATGATGGTACTCGTGGCCGAAACTTAGCTGGGTTGTCTTTTCCTCACATGTTTGTTAATGGTCAAATTTTGAACGAAGAAGATAATAAACCTAACCCTAAACTAACTGAAAATCCTAGGGCAGATGCTACAGAGCTAGAGTCTACAATTGCTCACGAAATAGCACACGTTCTTGAACAAAAAGGTATCATTAATTTTAGCGATCAGGCTACGAAAGATACGCTTCGTAGATTTATGACTGAATATCCTCTAAGTGACTATGCAGCTACTGATGAAGGAGAATATCTAGCGGAAGCATATGCTGGAATGATAATATCCGAAGATGGTATTGGAAGGCATAAAGAAGTTGCGGACTGGATCAATGATCAGATTGCTACTGTTGATGAAAGAAAAGAAAAAGCTGCTATTGATCTTCTAAAGGGTATGCTAGAAAAACTTGGTATTCAAAATAATAATAAACCTAGCCAAAACAGGGAAGGTTCTAGAGAACAAATTATTGCATCTGCGGCTAAGGACATTGCTTCTAGTGGTATCGGGTTTACTCCTGGAAAAATTAAAAATGACATAAGCATAGCGATTGATGGTCCTGTAGTACAGATTGAAGGATCTCCTAAAAAAGATGCAGTAGCCCCATCTGATCAGGCTACCGCTATTAAAAATGAAATAATCGGCCTAGGACATATGATTCTAGATGATGCTAGAGCTATCTCAGATGAGCAAGCTAGAGCTGAAGGTCTTATTCCTGAAGGATTTACTGCTGAAGAATATAGAAAAAAGCTAGAGAATGATGCTAAATCCTTAAACGGAGAAATACTTAGGGGAGACAGTAAGTTTAGAGCTATGTCTCAAGATCTTATGAGAAATGCTTTCAATAGACTTTCTTATGAAGATAAAGAAGAGATATTCCAAAGTTTAAAACAAGAGGCTGCTAAAGAATTATCTGGTAAAGATGTAAATGTTTTTAGTGCAGAAGAAACTTTTAATATGCTTCTAGTTGAGTACGGGGATGACCTTTCCCATAAACTTGCTTATGATTATGCTACCCCATATTCAGAGTTTATTTTTGATACTGGTAAAACTGTGCTACAAAGAGTTAGAAATAAAAAAACTTTAAGATTAACTAAAGATGTAGAAGAAGTAAGAGCTTTAATAGATGTTACGGGAGCACACGAGGGCGGAGAAACTATCCTAAGTCTGCTTACCAAATGGGCTATTCGAACAGGTAAAATTGACACATCAGACCTTGCCAAGAAAGCAACTGAAATAAAGGAAGTAAGAGATCGGCTTAGAGCTTCTCCAAAAGCAGAAGATTTTACTAATAAATATCATTCTATAATTGGTAAAAATATTAAATCTCAGATGGAAAAGGCTGGAGTTGAATTTGACTCGGTGCCTGCACATCAGTTCTTTAATCAATATAAAGACTACAAATATGTTAATAGTAATGAAAAATTCCAGGATATTAGAATAGATAGAAATAAGAAACTTATTAAAAATCTAGAAGAAACTCTTAGTTTTGTTCCTAAGGATATTATTCTAGCTGGAATGGAATATCTAGCTCATACTGGTGGAAAACTTGGAGTTCAAATTTCCGATGCACGTGCGCAATTTAAACAACACTGGAAAAATAAAAATTTAATAAATTCATTGAGATGGAAAAAAGAGCAGGGTGACGGAGGATTCTTCCGTGGAGACTCGACTGATGACTACTTACATGAAGTTTGGCATTTCTTCCAGATGATCAACCATGACATTGCAGCTTTAGAACACGCTTTTTCTTATGACAGAATAAAAACAGCTGATAGCAGCAACATTATTCCTTCAATGGAAGTTTATGAAAAATGGATGGAAGAATCTTTTTCTGGAGCAAAAGTGGCAGATCCTTATACTGTGAAAGTATACCCTCGTTCTACCAGTAAGTTTGCTACTTTTAGTCCTAATAACCACAGTGCTGAAGTTATAACTACTACGATGCAAGATCTATTTACCGATCCCGGTAGATTCTCTACTCCAAATGGTGTAACCGTGAAAACTGGAAAAGGCAAAAAAACTACTAGATTCAGCGATGCTCACATGGATATAGCAACTGGCGTTTGGTACACTAATGCCACTATGACAACTAAAATCGATCCTAAGCTGATCACTGGAATTGAAGGACTAGATCCTTCCAATGACACCGACTGGGATCTAAAAGCTTTTGGAATCGGTCTGCTGATGTCACTATTGAACTGGGAGAATAAGTAATAATGGATGAAGAACTAGAATATCCGTATGATGATTGGTCTGAGATTTGGAATTTTATTATAGAAGGAGTAGAACTTACTTGGATTCCTAGATCTCCCTACCTTAAAGGGGATGGGTCAGATGATGGGTATCACATAATTTCTCAAATAGAGCAGTTTATAGACTCTATAAGATCTAAGCCAGACGGAACTTTTCTTATTCCTCCCTCCGGGCCAGCCTTACTTAAAAGTATAAGTTCGGCTTATACAGTTCTTTTTGCTATAGCTTCTATCTATGGGCTAGACCCAAAAATAGTATCTTTTTCTGATAATGCCCCTAAGTGGTCGGATCTAGATCCAAAAGATAGTGAAGATGAAAAAGACTCTTCAGTTAATTAATAGATTATAATAATATTTGGAATAGAAGGTAACTAATGAGTATTGATAATATTGTGCAAATATCTGTGGATACATTTGATCCTAAAGATAAACCTAAGACTGTCTATATTAATTTAAATACAGCAACCCTAGAAGAGCTTAAGCCTTACATTGGGATAGATGACCGAGTTAGGGATGCTTACGGCAGAAAGTTCATTGAAGAAATGAACAGAAAAAAAGACACTAAATAATAGTACTGATAGAATAGTACTGCGTATAAGCGTTATATTTGCCTACGCTGACGTTACCATCCATTATGGAGGATTTTACTTAGATGTTTGAATCGGAAAACACCCCCACATTCTCTGGTAGGGACGGGTCATTGGCTCTATTTACCTACGAGAACCGCGGTGTTGTAATTGATACAGATGTCAATCTCGTAGTCCAAACTGGCTCCTCAGATAGCATTTCATCTTCTAAAGACTGGCAGTCATCTACAGAAGAGTTTTCTTCAAATGTTTTAGAGCTAGTAAGCGGAGCTTTCTCTGATCTAGATATGAAGATCTTGGCTTCCGCTAACAGACTTTATACTATCCCTAAAGGTGCTCAGGCTGAAGCTAAAAAAGCTCTTGAATGGCATAAAGAGCACCACCGTGGCGGGACTCCTGTAGGTCTAAACAGTGCTCGTATTCTTGCTAAAGGTGGCCAAATTGGTCTACATAAAGTTCGCCACATTGCTAAATATTTTCCTCGTCACGAAGTGGATAAAAAAGGCAAAGGTTGGAGACCGGGCGAAGATAACTTCCCAAGCAACGGACGAATCGCGTGGGCCTTGTGGGGCGGAGACACCGCTTGGAGCTGGGCACGAGCTATCGTTGAACGTGAGAATAAAGCTTTAACTGCTGATGGTTATACCGAGTCTGAATATACTTCATATCTACCAGAACGTGACTATGATGCAGACCTAGAAGATTTTACTAAATCAGTTTATCTAGATCCATCTACAGCTCCAGATTTTATTGCCAGAGTTCGAATGGATGGCTCGGGAATTGATCGTCTATACAAAATTGACTCTAACGGAGATGTCTATGTTTGGGATGATGGCCAGTGGGATGATCTTGGAAATGTAAATGGACTTATCTGGGATTACGATGCAGAACTTGACGCTGATTATGACGAAACAAGTAAAACTCACATTTCTATTGACCCAGATTCTGCAATTATTATATCAGCCAGACTTCAACAGAATCCTTACAAATGCGTATCTGTATCAGATATCGATGCCGATGAAGCAATGCTTGCATCGGAAGCCTATCAAGAACTTGATTTAGTTACAATTGACAGATCTCTGACGGCTGCTGGCGAAGATCCTATTGGATCCGATGGCTATACTGACGCCGAGCGAGCCGCTAATGCCGAACGTCAATCTAGAGACCGAGGCGGCAAATTTGCTCCTCAGGGTGGAAATGCTCCTGGAGCTATTCCCGTTGCGGAGAGAACTAAATACAAAACTCCACCTTTAGGAGATTTTTCTCATCCTTTAGATACTTCAGGTATTCTTGGACGTCCACGCTCCCCAATTGATAAGCCTCAGGCTCACATCAAGGGTGACCTCCCTGCAATGACTTCTAATGATCTACATAACCTACTTTACGACTGGACTGGTTGGGTCGACTCACAGCGTTCTGCTGCAGGAGAAGGCCCTGCTCACGGCATTCAAAGCTCTGCTGCCGAGCAAGAAGAGACTAGCGATGTAGCGTCTTACGACCATCCGCTCCTACAAAAGTGGATCAAGTCTGTAAATGAGCCTAAGAAAACTCAATCAGAAAGCGAAGACGATTCCTGGGCTAAACCTGTAGTTGCTGCTACTGAAGCTGCACCTAAGGGAAAAGGCGTAGAGATGACTCCAAAGACATCTGACGTAAAGCCTATTTACTTAGCTGTTGTAGCCCAAGATGACCCACGTGCAGTATTAAATTTAGTTGCAATAGTTCCAGAAAGCTCTACATCACCTAAGCCTATGACTTACATTCGTAAAGAAGGTAAGTGGGTTCGTGACCCTAGCGTTCTAAATGATTTTAAATCAGCAACTCCTCCTCCTGTAGTTCCTTTAGATAAGTCGACTCTAAATGACGTCTTACTTCAGGTAGATGAGTCATCTAAGCCGATAACTGCTTCAATACTTTTTGACGTTGATCTTTTACTTACCGTTCTTTGGGGACCTAACCCTCTAGTATCTGCAGGTGGACTGGATCGTAATAAAGGTAAAGCTGAAGAACTTCGTCACTATTGGACCCGCGGTAAAGGTGGGTTAAAAATTCGTTGGGGTACAGCAGGAGACTGGACACGCTGTGTACGTCACTTAGGTAAGTACCTAGGTCCACGCGCTAAAGGCTACTGTGCTCTACGTCATAAAGAGACTACTGGAATGTGGACAGGCGATAAAAAGCATCGTCAAATGTATAGCCACAAGCGTGGCGGAAGAAGTGTTTTTAGCACTGAATTAATTGAATCAACAGATAACATCATTGTTAAATCAGAAGTTGCGGCTAGAGCGGCTGATGCAAAGTTTAGAGTTGGACTTGTTGCCGCTTCCGGACTTATTACCGAAGGCCTTAAGTTTAAGATTCCTCTAGTTATCCCGGAAGAGCTTGAGTCTGGCGATGGTAGATGTTTTGTTAAGGGTGCTTTGACTATTCGTGAACTGCCTCTCCCGCTACTATGGCAAATGAAAACTGCTGAAGGCCACATGGGATCCGTGGTAGTTGGACGTATTGACCATATGGAGCGTACCTCTCAGGGTATTGGAAATGCTTATGGTGTTTTTGATACTAGTGAGTTCGGTAAAGAGGCTCAAAGGCTTATTGAAAATGGATTTATAAAAGGTGTATCGGCTGATCTAGATCGGTTTGAAGCAAAAGAGATCAAGTCTGAAGCCGCTGAAGGTGAAGAAGATCTAGGAAAGAGCAAACTTTCTATAAATAAAGCACGTGTAATGGCTGTTACAATTGTACCTAAGCCAGCATTTCAAGAATGCAAAATTATTATAGAAAAAAACACCAATACCCCTCAGGAGGACAGCATGATTGCCGATGGCATCTATCAGGATGACCCGGACACCGCTAATGCTCAAGCACTAGTTGCTTGCGGTATTATTGCTGGTGCGATCCCGGTCGTTCCGCCAAACGAATGGTTTAACGATCCTAAGCTAGATAAGGCCACCCCTATCACTGTCGACGACAACGGTAGAGTTTTTGGTCACATTGCAGCTTGGCACGTTGACCACATTGGTTTGGCATATGGAACTAAACCACCGCGTAGCAAGAGTGGCTACGCTTACTTCCACACCGGAGTAATTAGAACCGACTCAGGCAAGGATGTCCCGGTCGGGCAGCTTACCCTTGCTGGTGGACACGCTTCTTTAGAGGCTAGTGCATCTGAAGCAGTTAGGCACTATGACGATACCGCGTCTGCAATCGCAGACGTTCATGCTGGCGAAGATGCTTACGGCATCTGGGTAGCTGGTGGATTACGTCCTAGCGCACAACCAGAACAGATTCGTGCACTTCGTGCTTCAGCTCCTTCAGGCGACTGGAGACCTATTCGTGGTGCTCTAGAACTTGTCGCTGTTTGCCAAGTAAACGTTCCTGGATTCCCAGTCGCTCGTGCTCGTGTTGCTTCAGGTGCTATTATGGCTCTAGTTGCAGCAGGTGCTCTGCCTTTAGCTAGAATGAAAGCAGATCCAACCGCTGACCTTAGTGCTCGCATTGAGAGACTACAGAACCTAAACTTTATTCAATCAAATAAACCAGCATCTACTTCTAATGAAGACTTTGTAGCAAAAATTGCAGAGCTATCCGCAAGAGTACGTGATGGTGAACTAACTTATATTCCTCGTGATGAACGTCAAAAATTAGCTAAAGAAGGTAAAGCTCTTAAAGATGGCTCGTTTCCTATTCAGAACGTAGAAGATCTTCGTGCTGCAATCCACGCTTATGGTCGTGCAAAAGACAGCCACAAGTCTGATGTCCGCAAGCACATTACCAAAATGGCTGGAAAGCTAAACGTTCGTCACCTTATTCCAGAAAACTGGAAGCATCAATCAGAAGACGCAGTAACTGCTAGCGCAGATGAGCTACGTAATCGAATTGCCGCTAAGACTCTTCTAGCCAGTGCTAACGAGCTACAGTCTCGTGTACTTGCTATTAAGGAGAGCCTGGGAAAAGCATTAGCGGCTGATGGATCTGTGCCGGAGGAAGCTCCAGCCCCAGTAAGTGAAGATAACGTACCTGTGCCAACTGAAGGCAGCAAGGAAATTATTGGAAATCCTGAAGAAGAGGGTTTTAAGTTCACACCTGGAATCAATCAGCCGCGTGACTACACTGGACGATTTCAAGACGTTCTAGCTCGACTAAAACTAGATCTTGGAACATCCGGTCTTCAAAATGTAGTTAACGAAGTAAGCAAAGTAGAAAAAGTATATAAGACTGGAGATTACTCTGAAGCAGCTAAAGCTGGTCAGGGTCTTCTAGACTTGCTTGATCGAATTGATAGTAAATCTCTGACCGGACCTTCTTTAGAGAATGTTCGTGCAGCGTCAAAGGAATTGGGAGAGGTTATTGGAAATCTACCTCTTCCTTTTGGAGACGAAAACGCCAAACTTAGGTTTAGCGACTTACCTCCTGCCCTAAAAAACCTTATGACAAATATGGTCGATAGAGTAGGTAAAAAATTAGGTGAAAAAGATGGCAAGCAAGCTACCTCTGACATTGCAGAATTTATGCGTGGTGGAGACTTGTTTAGTCAGGCAGATATCTCGTCTGTCATGGCTAGAATGCTCAGACTACTAACTTAAATAATAAACAAGTAAAAACTAATGTAAAATAATAACTAGGTGGAGTGCCTTCACGTTTCTATGCGTGATAGTCCCTTTACCTTGAACCGATTAGCATGATGCTCAAAATATGACATCATCAACTGTCCTATTAAGGAGGAACAGTGGACCACATTAAATCACAGGTAGATCGCCTGTCAGAGCTAGATAATGAACAACTATCAGCTCTTCAGGATCAGATCATTGGTGAATTTGAGACGGTCGAAGGCCAAGAGCCTACCGCTGAATCAGTTGACGCTATGACGTCACTTGCCGATATGCTTGATGCCTGCAGAGGCGAATCAAAGCGTCGCGAGATGGCCGCCCAGGAGCTTGCACAGCAAGCTGCCGAGGCTGCTATGCGCGTTAAGGGTAGTGACGAGGAGAATATGGATGGTGCAATGCCAGCTGAGGATATGCCTGTAGAGGATATGCCAGTTGAGGAAGTTCCTGCAGAGGAAGTTCCAGCAGCTCCAGAAGAAGCCCCCGTAGAGGGAGAACCTGTTGAAGGTACTCCTGAAGAAGAAAAGGGCGAGACTCCTGAGGAAGAGGATGACGAGAAGAAGAAGAAGGCAACTGAATCTACTTACTCCACCGAATCTGTCGATGCGTCTGCTAGTGCGGTAGAAGGTTCTGAACTTTCAACCGATGAAAATCCAACCGTTGAGGTCGTCGAAGACGTCCCAGCACAAGAACCAGAAGAGGCTCCAGTTGAGGTCGTCGAAGACGTCCCAGCAGAAGTCCCAGCAGAATACACAGCGTTTTCTACTGAAGAACCACAAACAAACACTATTGCTCCAGAAGAGCAGGAAGGGCAGGCCCCAGTGACCGCCACAGCAGAACAGCCTTTCGAGGCCCCAGCTGACCGTCAGCCTGTAGTTCAGGTTTCAGAGCCAGCACCGGTAGCGATTACCGCTGGTGCTGACATTCCTGGCTACACAGCCGGCAGCGAAATTAAAGATATGCACGAGGTAGCAGTAGCTATGGAGAAGAGACTACACTCTCTTCGTCGTGTTAACGGAGGAGATGGAGAGCAGCACATCGTTGCATCTTTTTCAACCTCTTTCCCAGAGTCACGTACTCTAACATCGAACGCAGAAGAAAACTCACTTAAAATTGCAGCTGTTGCGGGCCCACAAGCCCTTGTTGCTTCTGGTGGTCACGCTGCTCCATTCGAAGTAAAGTATGACATCTACTCAATCGGTTCAACCAATATGCGTCCAGTTCGTGACTCTTTGCCACGTTTCCAGGCTGACCGTGGTGGTATCCGTTTCATCACTCCACCGAGCCTAGCTCTAGGTTTTAGCAACAACACTACAATTGCTACATCTAGACTAGCCTACGACAATGCTGTAGGACAGTGGACTGCTGCTACCGATCTAACTCCTAGCACTTCAACAAAGACTAGCTTGCAGATCACTTCATCTTATGAGAACACAGTAGCTACATATGCTCAAACTCTACAGTTGAAGTTCGGTAACTTGATGTCTCGTGCTTACCCAGAGTTGATTGCTCGTCACAACGAACTTGCTCTAGTACAGCACGCTCGTGAAGCTGAGCAGAACCTTGTTGCAGGTATTGCAGCAGAGTCTACTTCTGTAACCACTACTAGCTTGCTAGGCTTTGGCCGTGACTTCCTAGTTCAGGTTCGTCGTGCAGCTGTTGCTTATCGTCAGCGTCACCGCATTGCTTCAGATGCTCAGTTAAATGCTGTTGTTCCTGTCTGGTTCTATGATGCAATGGCAGCTGACTTGACTCTAGCAATGCCAGGCGATGGCAGTTTGGACATCTCGAAAGCTGAGATTGATGGCTACTTATCACACATCAACGTAACAATCGTTCCTTACATGGATTCAGACACATCTGGAGCCACTCTGATCACAACTCAGACTAAGGATGCTGCTCTATCCGGATTCCCAAACACTCTAGTTTGGTACCTATTCGCTGAAGGTACATTTATCTTCCTTGATGGCGGTACTCTAGATCTAGGTATCGTTCGTGACAGCACCCTTGTCGGTACAAACGACTACATCATGTTCCTAGAAACATTTGAGAACGTTGCAAAGGTTGGTATTGAGTCTCTCAAGATCACCTCTACCATCAACGTCAACGGTGCTGCTGCAGCTCTACGTGACGTCCTTGGTGGCGTTACTGCTGCAACAATCGAGTACTAAAAATCCTGGTGTGCCCGGGGCTTCGGCCCCGGGTACTCCAACTAAAAACTTATAGACTTTAAGGAAAATAAATGGCTTTTGATGGAGCTTTCGGGGCCCCCGCTATTGTACCCTCTGCGTTCGGCCTATTTTCTATATTCCCCCCAACTAACCCTACTTCAGGAGAAAAATGGGTTAGAGGATTTGACCAGTGGTGGGACACCACTCCTAGTTACGTCAGAGTACTAGACGCTAACTACACATCATATACAGTTGCTACAGTAGACTCTAACCCTAATGTAGCTCTATATAGCCACCATATCCCATTCTTTATTGAAGTTCAAGATGATAGATCTACTCTAGGTCTCCTTGGTGAAGAACGTATGGCTCGTGTTCTACGTCAGCTAGAGGGCTGTTCTCAAAAAGCCTGTGAACTTGAGCTTTGGGACGGATCCGTTACTTTGCAAGGGACAGGCACAGACCTTGTAAATCCTTACCTCTCAAAAGGTTCTAGCGTAACTATTCTTCCAGGACGTAAGTCATCAGATGGCTCGGTGGTAGACACTTCTGCAACTGGCGGTGCAATTTCAGTTAAACACGGAGTATCTGTTCTTGAGTACCAAATCGGTCAGTACTCTTCTGCCGGTGAGCAGGGTTGGATTCACATGACTCGCGACACTGCCGCTATTCTTAGCTCATATAATCAAATGGTGGTTGACTACTATGACCCTAATAAAAATTCTCGCCAACACCTACAAACTTTTGGTGGAACTCCGCTAGTAGTCGGTTCTGGCTATTCAGGTAACGGACCAGTTGTAAACATAGCAACCAGAGTCCTAGCTAGCAACACAGTTACTCTAACTACTTCTAACAGCCACGGAATTGCTCAAGACGATTCTGTAATTGTCACTGGTCTAGGTGCACCTTTTGATGGAACTTGGAAAGCCCTAGCTAACACTGCGGATAAAACTATCAAATATACTGTCACTAACGCAGACATTGCGACAAGCAACCCTACTGGAGCAACTGCTCAAATGAAAGCGGATACCCGCTACAAATGGATTTACGCGTCAGGTGAAGTACGAGTCTATCTCGGCGACTCTGATCTTGTAAATGATAGTTTAGGTCAAGGCCTTTCTGTCAGCTCAAACCAAAATGACATGAGAATCAAGGCTACCCGCCCTGCTGCGGTTTACTTTGATACATCCATCCACCTAGGTGTCAAGGTTGACTTGACTCTAACTAACTAACTAAGGAGAATAGCTAATGGCTACTCAAGAATATGCAGCCAGCATCCAAGGTGTGTCGATCCGTGTCACTCGCTTGGACGCCGCTGGCAAGCTACAAACAGGTCCGGGTGATAGCTACACTACGTCAGCTTTCATGCGTCTGTCATTTACCCCAGAATACGAAGAAGGCGACGAGATCACCGAAAAGGGTGCTAACGGAGCTGTTTGTGTGACTTTTAAGTCTCCAGACACTTTGAAGCGTATCACCATGGAACTTGCAATTTGTGAGCCAGACCCTGAACTTTCTGCACTTCTTTCAGGTGGTCTATTGCTTCGCAAGAACGTAGGAACCTTTGCTTCAGCTACCAACCTATCAGTAGGTTGGGCTTCACCTGCAGTTGGCGATGACCCAGCTGGTTTTGGTGTTGCTATCGAAGCTTGGTCATGGGCTGTCAAGGATGGTAAGCGTGCTGGTACACGTCCTTACTTCCACTGGGTATTCCCATTCGTTAAGCTACGTCAGTCAGGTGACCGTGTAATTGAAAATGGTGTTCTTGCTAACACATTCCAGGGTTACGGTCTAGGAAACACTAACTTCCAGTCTGGTATTGATGGTCGTTGGGAATTCCCAACCGCTGCTGAACGTCCATATGCTTACTCACGTGCTACTTGGGCTCCAGTTGGTCTAAACGGTTTCTACACCTGGAACTACACTGGTGAAGGTGCTTCAGAACTTGGTACTCCAGAGTACGCAGCTGTTAACTCACTTGATGGTCTTAACTACACAATTAAAGACTTTGCAATTACAGGTGCAGGTGCAATCACTCTAAACACTGGATCTGCATCAGCTAACACTACAGCAAGCCACACTTATAGCGTTGGTGACTCTATTACAGTTGCAAATACGGATCTAACGTATTCAGTTACAAACAAGGCGATTGCCGTGACTACTACCACTGCGTCAAGCAGCACGGCTGTGGTATACGGAACTGGAACCGGTATTACAACTCTTACTACTACTGCAAACCACGGTCTTGTTGATGGTGATAGGTTTACGATTAGCGGTTCTAGCAATACAGCGTACAACGGTACCTGGGTAGCGACTGCTTCATCTGGAACAACTTCTCTTACATTTATAACTGGTAAGGACCTCGGTACTATCACAGATGGAACTATAACTAACTCTATTGTTACTCTTACTACCAGTGCATCTCATCTTATTGTTAGAGGAGACAAGATTATTGTTTCAATTAATGATCCTGCATTTGATGGTACGTATGCCGCAGAACAGAACACTACAGGAACTACTATTAAGTACTTTAAGGCTACTGCTACTACAGTATCCTCTGTAGCTGTAAATAGTCCTTCTGCTGTAGTAACTAGAGCTATCTTTAACGGTTCTTATACTGCTCTTACAGGTACTACAGGTTCTGCAATTGTCTACGAAAAAGCGGTTCCAGTAACTATTGCAACTTCCCAAAGTGGTGCTGTTACAACTCTTCCTGCTATTGTAAAATATACCGCTACCGCACATGGTTTAGTTGATGGTCAGGCAGTGGCTATTGCTGGATTCTCTACAGCTGGATTTAACTTTACTAGTGCAGTACCAGTAAGCGTTATAGACGCTAACAACTTTAGAGTAGCAACTGGTAACGTTACACTTACTAGCCTACAAACCGAGACTGTTACAGCAGGTACTGTTTCAGGTGGTAGCTGGACTAATGGTCGTGCTAAGGTAACCCGTGGTCTTAGTACCGGTACTGCACTCACTACTACCAACGTCTCTACTACCTCAGGTGCTTCTGCTTCATCAGCTGTTGCAGGTACTGCATCCACAAGTGGATACAACGTTCCTGGTAACCTAGCGTTCAACGCTGATCAGCCAGTCGACCGCGTAATCAAGTCAAACGAGGACCCAACCTCTTAATAACCACTAAATGATGAAGGCGGCGTGCCTTGGTGTGCGAGACATGCCAGCACGCCGCTTAATTCATATCTAGGAGATATACTATGGGAACTTCACTATGGGTCCAACCAGAAGAGCTTGGATCATATGCAAACACTGAGTTCGCTCAGGAGGCTTGCCAAACTGCGTCATACCTAATGTGGACTATGTCTGGCCGTAAGTTTACTGGTGAAACAACTGTAACTGAGCGTTACGTTTGTGCTAAACGAGCTTATCGCCTTGGCCCATCTTCTAGAAACTATTATGGAACTTTAATTAGCGGTCAGCTCTACAATATTCCTGTAGCTGATTTTGATGAATATACAGAGCTTGTATCCGACGGTCTTTCTCCCGAATCAAGAATTAAACTACGCGGACGTCCTGTAACTAAAATTCACACCATTAGGAACATGAATGGTGACATAATTAGCCCAGATCTTTACTATCTTGTAGATCACTCTACAATCCAAGCAGCCGCTGGTATTCCGTGGACTCCTTGTAACGTTGAAGTAACCTATACCTATGGCTCACCAATTCCTATGGCCGGTAAAATGGCTGCTCGTACTTTAGCTATGGAGTTTGCTAAACTTTGGGCTGGAGACGATGACTGTATGCTTCCACAGCGTATTACATCTATCTCTCGTCAAGGTGTTTCTTATACACTTCTAGACTCGCAAGACTTTATTGACGATCTTCGTACCGGTGTGTACGTCATTGACCTATTTTTAAAATCTGTAAACCCAGATAAAGCTCGTGCTCGTGCTCGTGTATTCAGTCCAGATGCTCCTAGAGCTAGACGCTACACTCCTAAGGAAGCTGTTTTAACTGCAAACACTAACTTTGATATTGCTGTAGTTCAGAATACTCCAGCTACTTGGACATCTGTTGGAAAAACTGGAGCAGATGTATCGGTGTTTTTTAGTGGTGGTGGTTGGACTCCAGTAGTCACTATACGCAGCGGTGGGTCTACCAAAAGTTTAGATATTGCAGCTAGCAATATAGTTGTAAATAATACAAATAGTTCTGTATCTTTTACAATTACATATAACGATGCAAAATCAGTGCTGGGGTTTGTTGACCCAGGAACATGGACTCTGTACGCAACTAAGACCGTATCCGGTATTACGACCGTATCTGAGCTTGAAACTGGAAACCTCCAGATCAAGTTAAATAGCTAAGAAAGAAGGTACTTATGTATATTTCTCAAACTAATTTCACTGCTGCTGATATGTCTGTATATAGTGAAGACGGTGTTTTACTTTCTAAAACTACTGTTGCAGATTCAGATTCTGTTGTAGAAGTAGTAGAAGAAAAGAAAGTTACTGCAAAACCAGTTGCAAAGAAGGTAGAAGCTAAGGTTGAAGAAGTTCAACCTGAAATTGTTGTCGAACCTGTAGTTGAAGTTGTTGCAGAAGAAACCCCAGAGGTTAAGTAGTTATGTCTGTGGCGGGGAATATTGGTGACTTTTCTGAGGATGCTTTAAACCTCAAGGATATGATGGACGGAATACTTGAAAAAGTAGAAACCGTTTTTCAGTCATACAATGTTCCTCTGCCTCAGCGTAGGTATTGGACAATGGGTACCCCAGCTATTGACTGTGATCAGGTTGTAGTTTCTTTTAGTCAAATGTACTTAGGAGCTCCAGGAGATCAGGTAAGCACTCCTCAGCGTTGTAATGTTCCACGCACAGCTATTGTTAATATCAGCATTGCCCGTGAGATTCCTACTGTTGGAATGAATGGACGCCCGCCAACGGGGGAGAAAATCCAACAAGGAGCTGCTTTATCAGCCGTAGATGCTTGGGTTTTAATGTCTTCTATGAAGTCTTTTGACATGTGGGATGGCATATTTGGTTTAGGAGTTATGGCAACTGTTGAAGCTGGCGATATGGAAGGTGGCTTTCAAGTTGTAACTATGGAGCTAACTTTGGCGGTTCCATAATGGCTGCAAAAATAAAAATTACTTTATACCACGAAAAAATACAAAATCTTTTAAATTCTCCTAGGGGAGATGTTGGCAGAGAACTTTCAAGAAGGGCTAAAAAAGTTCAAGTTGCAGCTAAAAGGCAGGTGGGAGTTAGAACTGGGAGGCTTAGAAACTCTATAAGAGTTTACGGCCATAGCAGAACTGCCAACGGTCAACACATGTATATAGGATCGTCTGTTCCTTATGCTCTTATGCACCATGAGGGTACTAGAAAACATACTACTACTCCAAAAAGAAAGTCTTATTTGAAGTTTAGACAAGGAGCAGTCTTTATTTATAGAAAAAAAGTCAATCATCCTGGTACCAAGGCAAATAGGTATTTAACAGATAATTTATACTTATTCTATAGCTAAATAGCTATAAATACGCAAGTATTCAATACAAACTAAGGATAACAAATGACTCGATTTAAAGACTTTGGTACTGGTGATCAGGACCCAAATGCTGAACCAATCTCATTTAAACTACACGGCCAAGAATTTCAATGCGTAAAGCAGATTCAAGGTAAAACCATGCTAGAGCTTATTTCGGCTAGCTCTTCTGACGATGCTACTCGAAATGCAGATGCGGTTACTTTATTTTTCGCTAAAGTTCTTTTGAAGGATAGCTACGAAAAGTTTGTAGCTCTACAAGAAGATCCAGAAAAAATTGTTTCAGTTGAAACTCTATCCGAGATCACTTCGTGGCTCATCGAGGAGTATTCAAGCCGCCCTACAGAGCGGCCATCAGTCTCCTAAGTTGGGGGATTGATCTCTGGCCGTACGTCAACGGAAAGGCATTAGTGAGCGGTCTACAACTTGCAAGTATGGAAGCATGTGACATGCTTGACGTCCTTCACTATTTCCTCGAAGAAGACTTCAGATACTCTGGCGAATATGAGCCAATTTACAAGGATAACTTTAGAAAGAATATTTATGATTCTTTGTATGGATCTGAGTATAAGTATCTAAGTCAAGATGAAATTAGTCCTGATTTCGATGACATAAGTACATTAGGAGCTCCAGAAGAACCTCTAGAGCCCGAAGAGATTATTGAGCCTTTCAATCCAAGACAGGCCTCAGTAAAACCATATATTGAACCTACCCCGGTTTTTGATGGAATGCTTCCTTTTGGCGGCATTCTAGATCAACCGATGGGTTAATTGTAAGAAGGAGGTGAGTCATACCCATGGCTGGTATAAATGAAGTTGGTAAAGCCAATGTTGTTGTAGGAGCTGATACTAAAAAAGCTGAAATCGATATTGAGAGATTTAGAAAAAGGCTAGAGCAAACTGGTCGTGGTTATGACAAACTTTTTAAAGAAGACATAACTAGAAAATTTTCTGAAAACTTTAGAAAAGGTTTTGAACAAGGAGTTCTTCGTGGAGTTAAAAAAGGCGAGAATCAGTTTTATCAACTTAACCGAGCCATAAACGTTGCTGCCACCTCTCTGCAAAAAATTAAAGGTCCTGCTGAAATGGCAGCAGATCGTTTTATGAAACTGCAGCGTACTGGGCTTAAAATGCAAGCAGCTTTTGGAACTATAGCCGGAACCATTGGAGATCTAGCTGGAGGTCTTTTATCTGTTGTAGGAGTACTTGGAGCCGCAGCTCCTGCAGCTGTAGCACTCGGTGGTGCTATGGCATCTGTAGGAGTTGGATTTGTTGGCGTCAAAGTTGCTATGTCAGGTGTGTCAAACGCTATTGGTGCAGTTTGGCAATCTCAAACTGCTTTAAATGATACATTTAGAGCTGCCACTCAAGAATATATTGGATTAAAATTTGCTGCTGAAGAAGCCGCTTTATCCCAGGAAGATGCTGCACTCAAACTTGAAGTTGCTCGTGAAGCATTGGCACGTGTTCAAGATCTCCCACCAGATAACCGACTACGTCGTCAAACAGAACTTGCTTTTAAAAATGCAGAATTAAATCTTCGTGAAACTAAGCACAAAAGTGAAGAAGCTTTCCGAGCCGTTAAAAAGGGTATTACTGCTACAAGTGCGTATCAACCTTTAGCAGCTTTGTCTGATGTACAACTAGAATTTGTAAAGTTTGTAGTTGCCCTTAGACCGCAAATGCAAACACTTAAAAAAGAAGTTGCTGCAGGTTTTATACCTAAACTTACAGAGTCAATAAATACTATTATGAAGTATGGCTTTCCTATATTTAAAACTGGATTAAAGCAGGTTGCATCTGCAATGGGAGATGCAACTAAGACTTTTGCAAGTGCATTTAAAAATCCTCAAAATCTACAGCAACTAGCTGGTTTCTTTAAAAGTTCTACTGGAATTATTCATAGTTTTGGAAGTGCTACTAAATCTTCATTTGGTATTTTAATAACTCTTCTTCATGCTGCTGAACCTATTACAAAACGTTTTGCTGATTGGGTAGATAAATACCTTGCAGGTCTTGATAAAAAAGTTAAAGTAGGTAGTTTTACCGGTAGCCTTCAGAGAATGTTTGCTCTTGCTGGAGACGTGTCTGCACGTCTTGGAAAAGCATTTAGCACGGTATTTGATGGAATAAAAAATATCATTAAAGCAACTTTCCCTAGCGGCCCTAAGAGTGGTGCTGGTGGAGTTTTACTTGATTTTATTGATAAGGTAACACAGGGGTTTGAAAAATTTACTGGAAGTAAATCATTTGCTTCGTGGCTTGAAAATTCTACTAAAGGTGCTGTAGCTGCTTTAACTACTATTGGTAAATTTCTTGGTATTTTTGTTGATCTAGCTGGAAGTAAAGATACAAAAGCATTTTGGGATACTATACAACAAGCAATTCCTTACGTAAAAACTATACTTGAAAACGGTCAAGCAGTAGGTGTGCAAATTGCAGGTATTTTAGTTGACGTGGCTAAGATTTTAGCTGCTTTTGCTGATCAAGGTACGCTTGTTACATTCTTCAACTCTCTTAAAGTAATTTTTGATGCATTTGCTAACTTTGTAAACTCTCCTATTGTAAAAACAATATTAGGATTCCTTGGAGCTTTACATGGGCCTATGCTTGCTCTCGGTGCAGTTTTTATATTAGGTAAAAAAGCTCTTGAAATATTTCTAGGTTATTTAGCTAAAGCTGCTAATATAATGGGAACTACCACTATGAAGGCTAGGGCTGCCCAACAAGCTCATCAAGCATTCGGTAGAGAAATGAAACTTGCTGGACTAGCAGGTGAGACATTCTGGCAAAAACTTAGAAGAGCTTCTGCAACAGCTAATAATCAAAAGCTTTTGGCAATGGGTAGAGAAGCTGGTTTTGCTAAAGATCGTTTAGCTCAGCTAGAACTTCAAATGATTTCTAACTCTAGAACTGCAACCCTATTTGATGAAACCACCCAAAAAAGCACTAACCTAATGGAGATGGATGCTAATCAAGCATTAGAGTTGGCTTTAAGAATTGAACAACTTGCAAAAGCTCAGGGCATGGATTCCGTTGCATTAGATAAATTAAATACGCAAATGTTAGAAAATATTACACTTGCTGGACAAGAAAATATAACCAATCAAGGGCTACTTAGGGGTACCGAGCTTGCAAATGGTGCATATAAAGCTCCATTTGTAAACGCAAATGAAGCTGCTTACTATGGTCAACCTGGTACTAAAGGAGGTAATCCTAATTTAGTTCTTACTGGAGGTAAGTCTGGATTTAAAGCTGCTGGAGCCGGTATAAAAGGTTTGTTTAGCGGCATGGGCGGTGGAGGTGTTGCTGGTGGCTTAGGTATGGGAGCCATGGCAGTGAGCGGTTTAGTTGGCATGGGTACTGGTACCATGGGTCCCGTTGGTATGGCTACTCAGGCTATTGGTGGAATTGCTTCCATGTTTGGACCTGGCGGTATGGTTGTTGGTGGTTTATTATCTGTCGGTGGGACTATTGTTGACGGAATTATAGCTGCGGAAGCTGAACGTCAAAAAGGTATTAAAGAATTTAGAATTGCCGTTGCAAATATGTCGGTTGAAAGCTTAAATCAAGTTCAAGGATTTGCTGAAAAAGCTGTAGCTGCTGGATATGTAGGAACTAAAGCAGAAGGATCTGCTTTAGCTTCAAAGTTTGATGCAACTGCAAGTAGGGTTATTCCTGCCACTACCCACGAAATTAGAGCAACGTATAGTAAAGATGCAACTAAGCAAACTGCAGCCATGGATGAGGCATTAGCAGCATTTTCTTTAACTAATAAAAGAGCTTTTCAACTATCTCTAAGAAATGCAAATCAAGAAAATATTTTAAATACAGTTGGAAGTATTGCGCAAAATAGTACTTTAGGTACTACTGACATTGCAGGAGCTTTAGGGTCTTTATCCGGCATAACCAAAGATACTAAGGACAGTGTTCTACAAGGATTAGTTGGTGCTGGACTAGTTGGTAAAAGTAATCTTACAGATCTTAAAAAAGATCTTGGATATACTGATAAAGGTGTATTGACTAATGAATCATTTAATAAACTTTTAACAGATATAAAAAATATTAACAAATCTACGCCTACTACGCCTGGAGTAACTCCTCCCCCTGGTGGTCTCCCTACTGCAGTTGCTCCAAATAAATTTATACCTTTAGGGTCAGTTCAACCTAATCCAAATATTTATGATTATAAAACTATATATGGAACAAATGGGTATACTGCGGCTCAGTCTCAAGCGGCTAGAAACTTTAAATTAGCTCCAAATACTTCAGGACTATTGCCTAACGCCATTGGAGATTTGTCTACTCAAAACTTCTTTAAACTAGATGCTAATAAAAATGTCACTGGTTTTAAGACTCAAGAAGGACAGAATCAAGTTACAAATGCTATTTCTGACTTATCTTATGCTCTTACTGGAAGAAGAGGCAGTATAACTAATGAATCAAGGGGTTATTATAAGTATGCTGGAAATATTTATAGTCCGTCTGAGTTAGAAAAACTAAAAACAAAAAATCCAAATAGATACAACGCTATAAAAAAAGATCCTAATGCGTTTAAACAAGAAGAGGGATATAACGTATCCGGTAAGTTTTTCTCAACAGAATTATTTAATAGTGCTTTAAAGTCAATTAAAGTTAAAATCAATGGAAAAGATCTAAATGCTTTTGATGCATTAGCTGGAACTACTACCCTAGTTAATATCGGTAAAATTGGAGAATTGACTAGCACCGGAAAAACTGGAAATCCTATCCTTGAAGCGGCAAATAAAACTGATTCAGAGCAATTAAAAACTTTTACGACAGCCAGTGATACGATGAAGACTAGTGCTGCAAATTGGGGTAAGGCTGCTGCCAAATTTGAAGGCTATGGAGATCTTATTAAAGGTGAGACAAATAAAGCAATAGCGTTTGCTGTAATTGCTGCTTCCACTGAAGGAAAGAAAGCAATAGCTGCTGGCGATACTGGAAAAATAAATAATCTAATACTGACTGAAATTAAAAAACTAGGGCTGAGTACCAAATAATGACACGTACAAATTTAATTCCTAATGCCTCGTTTAGAACAAATTCTACCGGCTGGTCAGCCCTATCCACCGCATCTATTGCAAGAATCACTACTGATGGATTTATTGGAACTTCTTGCTTACAAGTATCTTCCGTAACGTCGACGTCAACTGGTGTAATCCTTACAGACTACGTAACTATAGATGAATCCAAAGACTACTCTATTTCTGCTTATTTAAAAATAGCTTCTGGATCTACTGCTGGATCTATTACTATGACTACTACTTGGTATGACTCAAGTAACTCTTCTGTTTTATCTTCAACTACAGCTCTAAATGTTCCAGCAGACGGGGTTTGGTATAGAATCGGAGCCACGGTTCTTGCTGCAACTATTCCTGGAACTGCTGTAAAAGCTAAAGTTCAGTTTACCCCTACAACGTCTAGCACGATAACTAAATTTAGCCTAGATGCTATTCTTTTTGAACAAGACTCGTATATTGAAGAATTTTATGAAAACTTTGATCAAGTTCCGAGCACCATTCAAAGTCAGGTAGAAACTAAAGATTCTACAATTCTTGCTGCATCTAAACAAGCACTTGAAAATAATATTGTCAATGCAGCTCTACGTAAAATGCCTACTCCGTATATTAGCGGACTTAAGTTAAACGCAGATATTAACATTAACGGTCTTGTTCTTAACACTATTGATGAAAATAACGTTGTTTGGGTTTGCACCGATATTAAAGGTTGGTGGACTCTTCCTGATACTGACGTTCCAGATATCGCACGTGGTTTAGACGATGGTTCATATGACGTTCGTGGACGTTGGAAAGCTAGGGTTATAACTCTTGAAGGATCTATTCTTCCTCCACATCCAGACTATATAGCTGCTGCAAGATCTAAACTAATATCTGCGCTTTCTCCTTTAGTTTATCTAGGTGGAACTCTAGCTGTAGATGAAGGACCTGTAAAGATCTCTAAAGTCTTTATGGTCGGTCAGCCAACCATGGATGTTAAAAATGCTCGTGGACGTATAGATTTCAGCATTCAACTTCGTGCTGGAGATCCAGTTAAATATGGGTGGAACTATGAAGCAACTGATGGCTATTACTCAGCTACTCCTTTTCAGTTTAAAGTTTCTGAGTCTATATCAAACGTCTCCCAGGGAGCTGGAATTAGAAGATACACCGCTATAAATACATTTGTAGCAGGAGATTATGTGACTATTTCAGGAGTAAGTCCATCAGGATATAATACAACTTCCACTTCTCCAGTAGCTGTTACTAACGTAGATCCAAGTGGTACTTGGTTTGAAGTAGCCGGGAGCTATTCCGGTGCTTACGTTTCTGGAACGGGTAGTTCTGCAAAATTAGCTTACTCAAGCGCAAGCATAACTAACTTAGGTAACACTTCTGTACCTACAGTTATAACTTTAACTGGCCCGATGGCTAGTGGAAGTTATATAAAAAATCTCACTAATTCAACTTCTATAAAGTTAGTTAAACGGTTAAGAGCGGCGGGTTATTCTGTGCCTATTAGCTATGTATCTAGATTTAGCAATGTGGCAACTTTAACTACCTCAAACTCAACTGGTCACGGGTTATTTGTAGGAGATACTGTCAGCATTTCTATTAGCGGTTACGGATCTTTTGATTATAATTCAGCAACTGTTACTTCAGTTACTACAAATACTTTTACATACGCATCGTCCGGTGCTGATTTGTCGGCTACCAGTGTGTCTAGCTCTACGGCTAATCTATTAAATGCTGATACTGCTGTAATTGATACTTACAATCAGACTGTCAAATATCGAGATATAGCTGATGCCGGGCGTTCTATTTTAGATGCAAATATAGATTGGTTAAGGCTAGTTCCAGGAGCTAATACAATACAAGTTCAAACTGGTGACACTTCAGTATCTACAACTGCTCCAACTAAAGTAGTAGTCCAATACCGTTCCGGCTGGATCGGTTAGAATAGATACAACGACAATTACGTGAGGTCTAGATGACAGAAGCATATCCAATAGGTACGTCTGCTACAGCAGCTAAGTACACCTACTATGCCGTTGATATTGTGTCTAATAAAATTCTTGCTCAGATCCCTTTTGAAGACGTTGTCTATGAAAGAACTTTAAAAGGTTCAGGAAGTTTTGATGGAAAGATTTCTATCAATAAACAGACTAAAGATCTTGATTTATATAACTCCTTACTTCCGGGAAAGTCTGCTCTTTACGTTGTTCGTGATGACGTCTGTATGTGGGGCGGCATTATTTGGGGTAGAACTTATGATCTTTTTGGGAGATCTTTAAACGTCACTGCTTCAGAGTTTACTAGTTATCTAAAGCATCGTATTATCTGGAAAACATATTCTTATCAATTTACGGCTAATGTATTTAAACAAACAAAAGATCTTCCAGCTATAGTTTCTTTGCAAAATACTAGCAATATAAACTTAAAAATTCCTATTAAAGTTTTAGATGACTATGGAAATCTAAATCGAGTATATGTTAGCTTTACTAGGTCTGATTTGATTCAATACAACGGATACTATCCGCTGTCTTCTTCTACTACCCCAACAACAACTAAATTTGCCATAACTATTCCAAATATTCCGTCTGGAACTTATACAGACGTGAGTATTTCTGTACGAGTTGATACCTACGAATATCTAAAAGAGTTGATGAAGGAGGCTGCTCAAGACTTTATTGACACTCAATTTGCTAATGAGATTATTACTCCAGGAGTTAAGATTCCATATGAAATTACTAATAAAGTTTCTAGTGGGGGGGTTGTAACCCTAACTACGTCTACTAACCATGATTTGGTGCCGGGTCAAAACGTAGATATACGAAATGTAGACGAGAGCGTAGATGGTAATCGTTTAATTTTTGATACTCCTAGCAGTAATACTTTTAGTGTAACTGTTCCTGCCTACAATATAACTAAAGTATCTGCTAGTGCAACTACTGCAACTGTAGTTGTTGACGTAGTAGACACAAATGGCTTATTTAAATTAAAAGTGGGTAGTAGGGTGACTATTACCGGTGTTCCAACTTTTGGTGGATACAACTATTTTAATTTTTCAAATGTTAAAATACTTAGCGTAACTAACAATAATACATTTACTTATGCAATAACTAATCCTCGTGGATCTGTTACTATTACAAATGCCACATCAACTTCTTCTTTAATCACATACACTGGAGCAAATACTTTTTCTGAAGGAGATTATGTAACTGTAAAAAATGCAAATAAGGATAAATTAAACGTAATAAATAGCATTGTAACGTTTGCAAACGGAACTACATTTAAAGTGGCTAATCCTTATGGATCGGTTATTGCCGGTGGGTATAAATCAAACTCAGCTACTGCTTACGCGGGAGTGAACACTGCTTCAGGATCTCCAGGAGTTGTTTCTCAGGTAGCTATTGCATCTACTAATATATACACCAATAAATATGAAGTAGCTACTAGGGCTTTAAAAACTACTAAACCATATGGCGTGACTTCGGCTAAGAGATCTTATAATGCTGATAAAAGTCTTTTCATAGTCACTCTTCAATTATCTTTAAGTAAGAGTAGAACTTTTCCTTTTGTTAAAGGAGATACTATAACCACTAGCCTTGCCGGTGACACTAAAAAAGATGTTAATGATAGTTATATGTACACTGCTTTAACAAATGGAGATGGGGGAGGAGTTGTTCTCACATCCGTGGATGCCGCTAAAAAAACTGTTTCATATGAGCTTACTGGGGTGTCTACTACAAAAGAAGATGGTACCACTTATCTAGCAGAGCAAACGACTTTTACTACGCTAGCTGGCACAAATACCATAAATTATGCAAGTGCACTAACTGAAATAGAGTTAGGTATCTCAGAGGAAACTCCCCTTAGAACTGATATGTATGTGTATGTTACTGGTGTAGACGGAGCTGGTTGGAGCCAACCACTTTATAACGGATTCCATAAAGTAAGTGCTGTCTCTAATACTGATCCTGATACCAACGTAGTTAGTACAAAAATTACTCACTACTCTACACTTGCCGGAGTAGCTACTTTATACACTAGTAAAAATAATAGTTTTGTTAATGACAATATGCTTACTGTAGCCGGATTCACTGGCTCACTTACTTTTTTAAATGGTTCATTTAAAATAATTGATTCAATACAAGGACGTTTAGATGGTTCAAGTTATGTTACTTACTCCATAGATGACAATATTACTAGGGCTAAAACAGCAACAGCCGCTGGTGTAACGGGTAGAGTTAAAGGTCAGAATATATTTAGATACGATCTTCCAGAATATGGACCTGTAGGAGAGCCAGACGGAGTTTACACTGTAACTGACTACAAAGTATTTGGGTATGCCGCCGATGCAACTGATAAAAGATCTACAGTAAGAATAAAAACTCAAGTCCCAGTTAAATTTAACGTTGGAGATTCTGTATATGTAGCTATTGGAGTTACTGCTGCTGATGGTACTCACAAGGTTGGAACTATTTCTCCAACAAGAGACTCGTTTACCTATAGAGCTTTAGCAATTAATTCAGCTAAGTATGCAGCTGGAGATGAAAAATATAAAACTACTAGTGGAACGGTTACAAGAACTAGTGCTCAGTTAGATCAACAAAGTTTAAAATACATGGTAACTATTTCTGGCGTAAGCTGTGAAAACAATGTGGTTACAGTTAGAAAAGATAATCATCAATTTAGTGTTGAAGATTCTATTGATTTAATATTTCCTACGGCTTTTCAAGATTATGACAACAATGGGTATAGAGCCACTATTCAATCTGTAGATAATAATAGTTTTACTTATACTCTTACTAATTTTAGAACTGGAGTAACTACTGCACCAACATCAGGAGTTGCTCAGATATCTAAATATCAGTTTACAAAAAATACTTCAAATAAGAAATCTGGAACTATAAGATTTACAACAGTTGCTGAGCATTACTATACAGTTGGGTCTAAAGTTACTGTTACAAAAATTAAAAAACTTAATGCCGGTAATGTTTTTGCTAAAAGTCTTGCGTGGAGCAATGTTTACACTATTACTGAAGTTAGCAATCCAGGTTCAACTGTTAAATGGTTTGAAGTTTATGTTGAAGGTCTAACTAATGCATCAACCATAGGGGTGCAAACTTTGAGCAGCCCGAACTATGGTAAGGCAGTTTCTACTGCAATGCTGGTTTCAGATGCTAAAGCTCTTACTTCTGGATCTGCAACTACGACTCAACTAACTTACAATGGAACTAGCTTACCTTTTTCTACAGGACAAATGCTTACCGTTGTTGGATTTACCGGGGGAAACGCTGCTAGATTAAATGACAAAGGTAAAATAAGTGTTGCATCAAATAGTCAAGTAAAAGTTGATATAGACGGGGCAACCGCATCCAGCACTTCAACCGGGGCTCCATTTGCTTACGTTAGATTGTATGCATATGCTTATCTAGACTATTCTGAATCAATTACCGCTCAGACTGTTTACGGTATTTCTGCTGTTTCTGGTACAAAAACTATCACTCTATACTCTCCAGGGCATGGTTTTTCTAATCAAGATTTAGTAAAACTTGTACTTCCAGGTACAGCATACTCCAAATATTATCCAACTGACAGTTCCCCAGTTTTAATTACAAAAATAGATGCTGATACTTTTAGTTATACAGTAGCTAACGCTATCTCTAGCATTCCTACATCTGGAACTATTACAAATATTACTTTTCCAACTTCCGGAACTGTAAGATTTATGGCTACCAATAGTTTTTCTACAAATGATAGAATAACTATAAAAGGTGTACTCCCTGCAGTTTATAATTTAAATGCTGCAACTGTAACTGCTAGAACTAATAGTTATTTTGATATCTCAAGTGCAGAAACTTCTGCTTACGTAGCTTCAAGCGGTATTGCTATGCAAGCTTTGAGTCCTAACGGTACAGCAATAAATGCTCCTTATGTATCTATAACCCCAGTTGTATTTTCTAGAAGCTATGGAGAGTTTCCCAACAATGCAAATATTGGTGGATTAGATTTTGATGGCACTACTTATACCGGTAATTTCTACCCAAACACCATTGTTCGTGGTAGCGATATGGTCACTCTTGATGCTCATATGGAGCAGTACAGCAACTCAGTAAATGGCTTTAATTATCGAATAGATTGTACTTTAGATGCTTCAAGCGGTGTAAGTACTTTTAAACGTAAATTTGTTTTAATACCTATAACTCCTGTAACACTTAAAGAGTATTTAGCTACAAAAGCAAACGGCGTTCTTCCTATAGGTGAAGTTGCTCCTCCTTATGCTTTTGGTGCTGATAAAATTACATTTGAGCATCCTGGAAACGTAGAGAATGTTAGCTTGAGTGAGAGTGCTGAAAACGCTGCTACAAGAATGTTTGTTTCCGGTAATAATGGTGCCGGAGATCCAAACTCTATGGCGCGATTTTCTGGAGCCGCGGATGGTGGTCTTCTTGAGGCTGGCTGGCCTATCCTAGATAGAGCTGAAAAAATTGACTGGCCTACTCAATATAATCCTTTAGTTATAACTGTTAATAAAGATAACTGGGGTAACTATGATTCAGAAGCAGATTTCTATCTAACTGCTAAAAGATTTTTATATCAATCTAGGCCTCCTCAGGGTGACTTTATAATTAGAGTTAATGGATCTTTGCCTCCAGTTATTGGATCTTATAATCCTGGAGACTGGTGTCAGCTTATAGTTGACGACGAGTCTGGATTCATTAATAGTAGATTAGCTAGCGTACTAGAACCTAGAAAAGACGTTATCCTTAGAAGGATTGACAATATCAAGGTTTCAGTTCCAAATAGTCCTGCGTTTCCGGAAGAAATTGATTTGACCCTAGTTACAGACTGGGAGGTGGATAAAGTTGGCAAATAGACGCATACAGAGGAGTAAAGAGCTCTCTGATTATTTAAGAGCTATGAATGAAGATGTTACTAAATTAAATAATAGAAACTACGTCACTTCTATTGCCGCAAATGCTATTGGATCTAGTGAAATTGGTGAAGATGTAATTTTAGATAATAAATCTATTTCCAGTTTAAATTATCTTCCAGGAGTATCTGGTTGGAGAATTGATGGTTACGGAAACTCTGAGTTTGCTAACGTCTACGTTCGTGGGGATATTAATGCTTACTCTGGCACTATTGGTTATTGGAATATTAGCCAACCTTTAGTCAAAAGAACTTTTGGAGATTATGTAATTTATGGAACTCTTCTTGAAAGTTCTGATCTAGGGTTAACAGACGACGGAGTTACCTCCGGTACTTACGTCGGTCTTTTTAAATCTTATATAGATGAACAAATTAGCGTACTGTCTGCATCTAGAGATTCTGAAATTGCAACAATAACTGTTGCGGCGCACAATTATTCTGTAGGGGATTACATTAAAGTTAGGGTTGTTGAAGATTCTAGTTTTAACACCAACTCTTCAATAATTGTAGACGTAAGTGATACAACTTATAAATATTATAGTGCCGGATCTGACGTAACGGTTGATCAAATCTCTGGCTATTCTATTCTTGCTATAAAAGATATTGCCGGTCTTTATCTTCGAGATTACTCAAGGTCTGAATTTGATTATGGATATTTTTCTAATCAAGGTGTTACTTATGTTTCAGCAGAAGATATAAATATAATTGAAAATCCAAGCTTTGAGTATAAAGATGTTGACGATGTACTACAAACCGCTACAACTTCTTGGTCTGCTGGCACTGGGTTAACTTTAGCTACCTTAGATATAGCAACTCCTTATCAAAGTGATAGTGTTTATGGTGGAAAACTTACTTGGTCTAGCAGTGGATTATCTACATATTTGACTGCAACAATTGACTATGCCGCGGGTGACGACTACGGAATTTTTGATATTGGTAGAAGTCTATATTTTGGTATAAGCCTATTCCCTTATTATGTTCCAGTGGCAAAAACTATAACTTCGATAGAAAGTTATACCACCGGGGGGTATTACTTAAAAGTAAATAGTACATCACACGGATTTTCTGCTGGAGATACAGTATTTCTAGATGTTGATGCAACATACAGCACTACTACACACTCTCCTCATACAATAGCAGACGGCACGTCCGGATATACTTTTACTGTTTTAACTAGCCCTGCACCGTCTACTAACTATTTTTATATAACTGCTAATGGAACTTCTACTCCAGCGGATCAAGTTTTAACTCTAACTTCTCATCAAGCTAGGTCTAATTCCGTATATAAAGTATATGAAGCTGCACTAGATTTATCTGCTATAAGACTTAGATACGGTAATGGGTCTACTACTGCTATATCTAATGTTTTGTCTACTGCAACAAAAGCTCAGTGGGATGCTGGAATAAATAAATACCTTCTAAGTAATGCTAATACTTATATGCTGGCATATCTAGACAATGAACAGACTGGAGTAGATATTCCAGCTATGTATAAAACAGATTTAATCATTATTGATGGTGAAAGCATAAAAGCTGCTTACGAAGCAGCAGACCCTACTAACTTTGCAACTAGTGCCGATATCTATCTTGATATTCCGGGTTGGCTATTAAAGCATGACGGTAATGGTGTAGTTTCTGCTACAAAACTTACTGATTCTGTTTCAATTGGTTACATTGCTGATAATGCTTATCTGTCTACTGCATCTAACTTTTTCTATGGCACATACCTACCCACTAATCGTTGGTATGGTAGCACTGATGATCTTATCAGTTATGATCCTGCTCAGGCGTCAATCGAAGGTACTAAAACTTGGTTAGATATAAATCTAACAAGTCAGTCTGCTCACTTAGATTATTTTGACAACATTGGGTTTAGAAATAATACTTTTAGCAAAACTATGCTAACTCGTCCATCGCTTGGGATGTATGACTCTACAGAAACTTATGTGCCTTTCCCGGATGCTGATCGCGATACAACTACTCTATCTAGTGGGCAGTACCAATATAAATATATTACAGATACTTATAGGAATGTAAGTTCTACTTTAAAACTCACTACTGGCGATAGAGCTTCTGGGTTTGAACTATCTGCCAATGCATCAAATATTGATGCTACAGATGGTGAGATAACTCCGCAGTATGGAGCAGTAATTTCGGGTATTTTTGATGAGGCTGCTGACTCGGTTAGTCCTTCAACCATTCGAATAGCTAGCACTAAATTTGTATGGTCTGAATTCTCGGACCAAATTACAACTTTAGAACGTGTTGTTTTTAATATTGAGGGTTTTAAATTTAATAACCTACCAATGGTTATTACCGAAACAACTAATAATAAAACCATAACTATAAATGCTGCATCCGGTATAGAGATGCCTGATACCTTGAGACTTTACCTTGCATCCACTACTCAATACACTTTAGATTCAAATACCCACCCACTTCAAATTGGAATGACCAATAGTTCTAACGTTCGTATGGATAACAATGGAATTCAAGCGTTATCTGGCCCCGTCGCAAGTGGAACACTAAATGTAAATACTTTTGGTGGAGACGTAACAATTGGAAATAGTGCATCTACTATTACAGTTGTAGGTGATTTGAAAGTAAATGGTGCCGCTGTCTATGATGGTGGAGTTAGCTATGCTGGAACTGGAACATATGCAAGACTAAGAGCTACCGCTACCAGTGGTGTCGGCACTGGTACTCAAGGGTTTCAATTGGGGGCTAATGGCGATGTAAACCTACAAATGGACCGTAATAGTATTCAAGTTTATAGTGGTACTGGTAGTAATAAATCTGCCATAGGTGTAAACTCACTTGGCGGGGATGTCACCATCGGCTCTTCAACTTCTACAGTTTCTATTCCTGGCACTACATCTTTTGCAAATGTTGATACTGCCGGGCATGTTAGTGCTGGTGGTGCAATTTATACATCCACTGGAAATATTAGAACTCTTAATGGAAATATCTACACATCTTCTGGAAATATCTACACATCTTCTGGAGGATTTACTGGAGACACTATTCGTCTTACATCTACTACAGATGTTACAACTACCTCAACTGCTCATGCTTTCCAGATTGGTGAAGCTACTAGCGGAACATCTAACTTACGTATAGATTCTAATGAAATTGGTGCTTTTACATTTAATACTCCTAGTACACTAAGCCTAAATAATTTAGGTGGAACTGTCAATATTGGAAGCACTTCGTCTGACGTACTTATCAAAAAATTGACTGTAGCGGGATATGTAACTAATGCTGCTGATGGAACTTTAGGGACTACTACAAGCATTCCTAAATCTGTGGTTGGCCTTGGCAACGTAGAGAATACTGCCCTCTCTACATGGGGAGGTTCTACTAGTATCACTACAGTTGGGTCAATTGGCACAGGAACTTGGAATGCCACTGCAATTGCTGATGGAAAAATTGCATCAGCTCTTACAGGTAAAACTTACAATGGCCTAACAATTACAACTAGCACAGGTGTTTTGACAATTGCTAATAGTAAGACTCTTAGCGTAAATAACACAATTGCAATAAGTGCTACTAATGACAGCAATAGCGGTCTTAACATTGGTGGTGGTGGAACATTAGGAAGTGCGGCGTTTACAGCAACTAACGCATATATTTCTTCTACACTAATGACCGCTTTGGGCGACATTATTTACGGCGGAGCATCTGGAGCAGCTACTAAATTACTTGGAAATACTACTAGTACTAAGAAATTCCTACGTCAAACTGGTGATGGTACTAACTCGGCTGCTCCTGCTTGGGATACTGTCACCAAAACTGATGTCGGACTCGGTAACGTAACTAATGAATCTAAAGCAACTATGTTTACTGATCCTGCATTTACGGGAACTGCAACTAGCACAGGACTGACGGTAAATGGGCAATTTGAAGTGCAAACTGGTGCTGTTCGCGTTGCTTTATTTGGTGGAGATGCAAACGGCTCGATAGAGCTTGGTAAGTTAGGAGTATT